>Ga0247842_10001328_pt1 | contig 42135 bp, 33 predicted proteins | sample LaCruzMarch2015__3_FD_192411 | JGI IMG/M metagenome (GOLD analysis project Ga0247842, IMG submission 192411) | Freshwater microbial communities from meromictic Lake La Cruz, Castile-La Mancha, Spain - LaCruzMarch2015_19m | ecosystem: Environmental > Aquatic > Freshwater > Lake | place: Spain...
GACCGAGCGGGGCGGTCACGAGACGGTTCCCTCGTAGCCCAGCTACGTGGGGATCCGGGGAGGGGCCGCATCCGCGATGTGTCCACGGGCGCATCCGTGCGTGCAGACCTGGCGGGATAGGCCCTAAGCCCGCGCCGCGGGTCGGATCCCCGGCGCGACTGCCGGCAGCAGGGAAACCGGCGGGGCGAGCTCCTCGGAGCTCGCCCCGCCGGTGAGGGGGCTGTCGTGATGCCGGTCCTGTCAGATGCTCGTGTTGCACGCGCCGCAGCCTGCGCCGTTGCCCTGGCCGCCGCCCATCATGCCGCCGCCCATCATGCCGCCGCCGTGACCGTAGCCGCCGCCGTTCATCATGCCGGCGCCTGCGGTGGCGTCGATGCCGTACTTGTCGAACACGGCCTGCACCTTGGCCTGGTGGTCGTCGCGGATCTTCTGGAGCTCGGCCTGGGCCGCGGCGCTCGTGCGGTCCGCGCCGTACTTGTCGAACCACGCCTGGCGCGCGTTCCAGAAGTCGGTGCGCAGCGCCTGCAGCTCCGCGAGGGCCTGCGGGTCGGTGACGCCGCAGTTGGCTGCCGTACCGGCGCCGGGAGTCGTGGCGGGGCCGGGCGCCTTCGTGGCCGCGACGGCCACACCGGCCAGGGCCAGTACTGCGATGGCCACCGCGACCGCGATCCAGGTGATCCTCCACTGCTTCATATCTCTCACTCTCCTCCGTTCGTGAGCGCCGGGCCTCGGGCCGAGGCGCTCGCTGGTGTGTGGTGACGGTGTTCATGGTACCCGGAGGGTTTGAAGGACCTGTGAACCGGTTCTGCGCGACCTGTGAATCGCTTCCGCGGAGATCGTGAACGCCGCCGGCGCCTCGCCGCGCCCTCAAGCGGCGCCTCGCGCCCGGCCTTGCCTCAGGACAGTCGGCCGGTCGTGTCGTCACGCCGTTCAGCAGAGACGCGCGGGCTGGGCGACCGGTGAGTCTGCGAGCCTGTCGAGCGCGAGCCCGAGACGTCGCTCGTCGAACAGCCGGAGCTTGCGCTCGCCGGCGCCGGCGCCCCCCGGCCACGTCGCCGGAGCTGCCCGGAGCGCCGGCGCTGTCGGCTCACGACCCCGCTCGTGCAGCAGCCGATCGACGGTGGCCGGCAGCTCCATGCCGCGCACGCCTTCGACACCCGCGAACGCCGTCTCGATCTCGCGGCGAACGGCATGCCGCTGGTGGCCGCTGTCGGATTGACGCCAGACGGCTGTCATCTGAGAGTCCCTCCGCTCTCTCTGCCTACTCGAACAAGCTCCCCTGCGTTGCCGAGCCCGACGGAGCGGTGGACGGCGCAGCGGTGGACGCCGGCGCGGCGTCGCGGTCGCCGCCGCAGGCTCGGATCTTCTCCTCGAGGTCGTGGAAGGCTACAAGGGCGAGTACGGAGTGGCGAATGCGGATGGCTGGGCCGCCCTTCAAGGAGATGCCCAGGTCGAGCAGCCCTCGGCCGGCAAGCCGGAACAGCAGATGGTCCTGCGCGATGTCGATCAGGGCCGGGCCGCGCCCGCCACTTCGGCCCTGGTAGCGCCGGACGACGTAGCCCTCGGTGATCACCGATTGCCGATCTCGAAGCCCGTTGAGTCGATGACGTCGAAGGCGGCGGAGTGGCGGCCGGCGCGAACGGCGCATCCGGGCGGCGTGCCGGCGTCGCGCGCAGCTCGATGAGCGGGTCGCCGGCGCCGTATGCCCCGGCACGCGCGGCAGGCGCAAGCTCCCAGACGCCGCGCGTCTTCAGATCGAGGAGCCACCCGCGCTCGCGCAACCGCTGCAGCACCACATTGGTCGGCCAGTGGATGCCGGCCTCCTCCGCCAGGCGCTCGAGGCCGTCGCGGCTGACAACGCGCGGCTGCTCCAGCTCGAGCAGTTCGAGCAACCGGCTGAGCGAGGGAGTCGATGAGCGCGCTGTCGTCGTAGGTCACTATCCTTGCCGACCCCGATAGAATAGAAATCACAAGTGACAGCTTCTCGTCAATGCCCGAGCGAGACCTTGCCTGCTTCAGGCGGCCGGGGGCGGCCAGTCGCGGTGTGCTTCAGGGCACGAAGAACCGCGTGGAGCTGCCGCCGGGGCCGCCGCGCACCTCCAGGCGAGCGTCGATCACCTGGCGAAGCTCGGGCACGTGCGTGATGACGCCGACGAGGCGGCCGGAGTCCTTGAGCTCCGTCAAGGCGTCCATCGCCTGCTCGAGGGCGTTCTGGTCGAGCGCCCCGAACCCCTCGTCCACGAAGATGGTCTCGAGGGGCGTCGCCCCGGACTGTTCCTGCACCGTCTCGGCGAGACCGAGCGCCAGCGAGAGCGCGGCGAGGAAGCTCTCCCCGCCCGAGAGCGTGATCGCCGGCCGGGCGCGGTTCGACCAGCCGTCGAACACGGCCAGCTCGAGGCCGCTCGGTCGCCTGAGATCCGAGGCCTCCTTTTGACGCTGAAGCCTGTAGCGGTCACTGCTCATCGTCACCAGGCGTCTGCTCGCCGCGAGGAGCACGTCGTCGAGGTACCTGCCGAGCACCCAGCGCTGAAACGACACCCTGGCGCCTTCCGACTGCCCGGCGGCGACATCCGCCAGCTTCCCGACGATCGCGTAGCTCGCCATGACTTCGTCAAACCGCGCGTCGAGCGTGTCGAGCGCCTTCCGGGCGTCGCTCAGCGCCGCCACTCGATTGTCGGCGTCGTTCTGAAGGCGCTGCGCCTCCCGGGACTCCGCGGCCGCGGCCAGAGCGCGCTCCCGAGACTCCTCAACGTCGCCGTGGATGGGATGCTCCTTCACCGAGGCTCGCGCCTGCTTCAGCTGGCCCCTGGCCCCGTTCAGAGCGTCTCGATGGGCGGCCACCTGGCGTTCAGCCTCGAGCAAGTCCTCCTCGGGGATGACCGCCGCCTCGTACTCCTCAGCCGTCTCGAAACCGTGCTGGTCGAGGGCGTCGGAGAAGGACTTACGCGCGGTCGTCTCGCGGCGCTTCGCCGCGACCTCTGCGCCCGCCGCGGCTTTCGCGCCACCCTCGGCGGCCACCTTGTTCTCACGAGCGCTGATGCTCGCGTCCTGAGCGGCCTTCAGCTCACCTTCGAGCCTCCTTGAAGTGGTCTGCGCTTCTTCCAGAGCTCTCTCGAGAGCGGCCGGCGCCCGCAGCTCCTCCGGGATGCCGGTGGCGAGCTCCCTGGCGCTGGCGCGCTTCCCGGCCAGTTCGGTCGCCGCCTCCCTGTCGGACTTTTGGGCGACAGTCACGCGCTTCTCGGCAGCATCGACGGCTTCCTTCGCTGTCGCCGTGACCTCATCCGGATCGGGCACGGCCGCGACCGCCTCGACGAGCTTCGTGACCTCGCCTTCGCAGGCTCGGGCATCGGCCCTTGCCTGCGCGGTCGTCAGGCCCTTGGGGACCGCGTCCCGGAGGGCCGTGAGCTCCCCTCGCGCCGTGGCCAGGGCAGCCTCGGCCACGCTGAGATCGTCTTTTGACACGTCTTGCAGTCGCCGCGCCTCCTCGAGGCGTTCCCGCGCCTCGTCCAGCGCCGCGTCGTCGACCTCGTCGGCGCCTCGCGCCGGGGCGGGGTGAGCCGGCGATCCGCACACCGGACACGGCTCTCCGTCGACCAGCTCGCCGGCCAGCACCGCCGCGCGGCCGGCGCGCCACGCAGCCTCCAGTCTCGTGTACTCCTCGCGCTCCGCTTCGAACGCGGCCTTCGCCTTCGTGCGCGCGTCGGCGGCGGTGTCCCGCAGTCCGCTGAGCCGCTCGAGCGCAGCCTCGGCCTTGTCTCGCTTGGCGCACTGCTGCGCAAGCTTTTCGGCCTGTTCGCGCTTCTGCTCGGCCGACTGCAGACCTGTGGCAGCGGCGCCGGCCTTCCCGACCTGCTCGCGGGCGCCTTCCTGAGCCGCATTAGCAGCCTCAAGACCGGCCTGAGCTTCCCGGAGCTCGTCGGCGGCCGACGTGAGGACCTGAGCGGCCGTCTCGCGAAGCCGCTCGGCCTTCTCCCACGCCGTGACCTTGACCCGCATCTCGGCGAGTCTGCGCACGTTCTCCGCCGCGGCGGCGCGTTCCGGGGCACGCTGCTGTTCCGTCTCGAGGGCGCCGGCCGCCGCCTTCTCGGCGGTCACGGCCCGCGTGCGCTTCGTGCCGGCCTCCGTCAGCGCGACCTCAGCTTTGCCGAGCTCCTCGACCGCGTCGTCGAGCGCCGTCGCAAGCGGCGCCACCTTCTCGGCCTCCCGCGCGCGCTCCGCGGCGGCCTTCAGCTCGTCGATGTGGGGCTGCTGCTCCTTCAGCTGCGCCAGCAGGCCCTCAGCCTCCACGACCGCGCCGGCGGCCTCGTCGGCCTTCTCCGCCTCGCCCAGCGCCTTGGCCGCCTCGTCCGCGAGCTTCTCGGCCTTCGCGGCATCCCGCTTCAACGCCGTCGCCGCGGCCGCCGCCTGGCTCGTGAGCGCCTCCAGCGTCGCGTCGTCCTCGGCGCCGGCCGCCTCGAGACGGGTGCGCCGCGCTATCTGGAGCTCATCGCGCTGCTTCACGACGTCGCGCGCCCGCTCCTTGAGGCGACGCTCCAGGTCGGCGCACCCCTCGCTGCGAAAGAGCTGCTTGAGGATCTCTTCGCGCTTGTCCGAGCCCGCGGCCAGCAGGTCGCGGAACTTGCCCTGCGGAAGGACGACGACCTGCCGGAACTGCTCCGACGAGAAGCCGAGGAGGTCGCGCACGGCGTCGTTCACCTCCCTGATCCTGGCGCCCAGCACCTTGCCCTCACCGCCCGCTTCGGCGTCCGTCGTCTCCCACAAGGCCGCGGACGCCGGCTTCGTCACCAGCCGCCCGCCGCCCCGCGCGGCGACGTCCTGCTTGGGACTCCGCAGCACGCGAAAGGTCCGGCGGCCGAGCGCGAACGTGAGCGCGACCTCCGTCGGCAACGCCGGATCGGCCGACTCGCAGCGCATCTGCGCCGCCTGACGCTCGCCGCCGCTCGTGTCGCCGTACAGGGCGAAGACGATGCCGTCGAGGATGCTCGTCTTGCCCGCTCCGGTGTCGCCGTGGATCAGGAACAGCTTGTTGGCGCCGAGGTCCGCGAAGTCGATGGTCTCGCAGGTCTTGTACGGGCCGAAGGCCTGCATCCTGAGCACCTGTGGTCTCACGACGCCACCTCCCTGGCCTCGCGGGCGGCGCTCGTGAGCACGGCGTCCACCTCGTCCTCCTGAGCCTCGGACAGCGCCTCACCGGTGACGTCCGCGAAGAAGTCCCCGAACAGCTCGCGGGTGGAGCGGCCCCGCACGGCCGGCCTGTCCTGGCTGTACACATCCAACGACGAACCGTCTCGCTTCAGCGACAGGACGTACGGGTACACGCCGCGCAGCCGCTCCATCGGGTCGAGCACGGCTTCGCCGCCGGTGAGGAGCACCTCCACATAGACGTCCCGGCAGGCTGCGGCCTGCGGATGGTCCATCAGCTCGGCGAAGGACCCCCTCAGCCGGACCAGGTCATGAAGGCTGGGGAGCTCGACCTCCTCGACCTCGACCGTGCCGTCCGCGGCCAGATCGACCACCGTGACCGACTTGCGGTGGTCGGCCTCTGCGAACGAGTACTTGAGGAGCGAGCCTGCGTAGCGCACGCGCTCGCTCACCTCCTGCGCGCGATGGAGGTGACCGAGGGCGACGTAGTCGAAGCCGTCGAACACGTCCTTCGACACCTGGCCGCTGCCCCCCACCGTGAGCGGACGCTCGGACTCGCTGGGCTGGGCTCCCGTGACGAACGCGTGGGCGACGACCACGTGGCGCGCGTCCGCATCTGCTCTCTCTCTGATGCTCTCCAGGTGCGCCGCGAGGACGGCCTCGTGGCTATGGATGTCGCTCCGACCAAGCGCGCCGCGAGCTGTCTCGGGGTCGGTGTAGGCGAGCGGCCAGAAGTCGATGGCGACGCCGTCGCGACCGACGATCCGGACACCTTTGGGCTCATCGCCGACCTCTCCCACGACGTGAAGGCCCACGCGACCGATGACGCCGCTCAGGAACTGCAGGCGGATAGGGCTGTCGTGATTCCCGGCGATCATGACCACCGGTATCTCGAGCCGCAGGGCCAGCTCACCGAGCACGTCGTTGAGGCGTTCTACAGCCGCTGTCGGCGGCACTGCCCTGTCGAACACGTCGCCCGCCACCACGATGGCGTCGGGACGCAGATCCTCGGCGAGGCGCAACAAGGCGTCCAGAGTGAACCGCTGATCGTCGGCAAGAGACCAGTCGATCAGGGACTTGCCGAGATGCCAGTCCCCCGTGTGTATGAAGCGCATCGCCGCACCTCCAAAGATGGCCGGCCTCTTCGGTCGGCCGTGTCAGCCCAGCACGGACTTGCCTCACCATAGAGGCTGCCGAGCCCCCCCGTCGAGAGCGATACCCGCGGTCGCTCCGCGCGCAGCGACCGCTCGGGCGTACACGACGCCGGGTCGTGCAACTCCGGCGGTGTACCTTCAGAGCAACTGTCGGCGTCGCGCACGTCGAGGGAGATGAAGGCGTCGGCGGCGTCGGCGGAGGGGAAGTCGGCGACCGACAGGGCCGCGTCGATGTCTGCCCAGGACGGGCTCGGCACGCGCACAGGCACCTCGATGATCTCCGGGTAGTTGACGTCCTGCCCGTAGGTCACGCGGGCTTGCGGCAGAAGGGGAGCAAGCAAGCGCGCGTACTCACGAACCAGGCGCTCGGCCTCTGCGGCGGCAAGTGATGATGACGCAGGTGAGGCGGGTGATCCGGGCGACCCTGAACCCGTTCGTCAGCCGGGCGTGTGCTCCCACTGCTTCTCTGAGATGCCTCGCGCAGACGCAGACGCACGCCACGATCACGCTTGTGACGCCGCCCCGAGGTCGGAAGGCGACGGCGTGCCGGCGTCGATGAGCGGAGCAAACGCCGCGTGGATGAGCGGGCGAAGGTCCGTCGCTCCGGCGGCACGCTGGTGCATGGGTCGCACCACTCATCGGCGCGGGAGCGACGGATTGACGGGCCGGGTCTCGGCTCAGCGCGTCCGCAGACCGCGTTCGATGCTGTGGGCCACGTAGGCCTGGCGGACGGCCATGGCACGCTCCAGCTCGCGACCGATGTCCGAGTAGAAGTGCTCGTGGTAGGTCGCGTCCGAAGCGCTGTAGACAGTGACGTAGAACGCCGAGAAGCCGGCGAGGAACGTCGCCACGCGCAAGGACTCGCGGGTGAGGCCGCGATCGGGCGTCAGGTGCCACAGCACGTCCACGGGGTTGATACCGCCCAGCCACTCCGACTGGACGGGGATGGAGACGGCGATCGTCCCGAAGAGCAGGAAGAAGATCCACACGACCACGGCGAGCAGAGCCACCTGCACCACCTGGGCCATCGTCATCACGACGCCGATGTTGAGACGCTGCAGACGAGTCAGCGGCCGCGGCTCGCCGAGGTCGGCGATGCCGGCGACGACGGGGGCCAGCGGTGTGCCGGCACAGGCGGTCTCGATGGAGGCTCGGTCACCCGTCGCCTCCAGGCTGTGGATCCCCTGAGGAAGGCGCGTGGCGATGACGCCGAGGCCGAGAAGGATGAAGAGGCCGATGGTGAGCCAGAGCCACCGGGCGGGCAGCGTGCCGGCGACCTGCCAGACCTCTGTGGTGAGGTAGATGAGGGTGACGAAGAGAAGAAGCAGTGGCAGGGCGCGGGTGACGAGCGGCACGACGCTGCCGAATTGCCGTGTGGTCCACCGGGCGGCCCAGCCGATGAGCGGGATGAGCGCTGCCCAGGTGACGACCCAGGCAAGCGCGAGGAGCCCGATGGCCACCCCCACGGTCACCAGGGGTGGGAGCCACCGCAGAGAGGCGAAGCCGCTGAGGAGCGTGGGCACGACGACGTAGGCGACGAGCACGCCCCAGCCGACGCGCCGCGGCAGCGCATAGAACGGGCGTCCCCCGCGCAGATTGGCGGCTGCAAAGGCGGCAAGGAGCAGAACGGCGGCGACGCCGACGGCCACGCCGCCCGCGGTGCTGCGGATATCGGCGGCGCTCGTGGCGACGAGGAAGAGGAAGGTGACGAAGAGGAACGGCGACGCTCTCGTCCAGATAGCCGTGGTTGAACTGTGGTCGAGGGCGAACTGCGGCAGCCCGCGACGGAAGAACCAGCGGTCCATCGCGCGCTGCAGGTCCATGGCCGGATCATCACGGCCCGCCGCCGGCGCGCGCGACGTCGTGCTCTTCTGCCGGCGGTCGTCGTTCACGAGGCCGTGGACCGGCAGTCGCGTGCGGCCGCGCCGCAGAGCGTCTCCGGCGAGCCTGGGGAATAGAGGATCGCATCGTTCATGAACGCCCTTCCGACGTGTCGGCCAGTGGTGTCGCGGCGATCTTTACCCGTGATCACCCGCTCTGCACGCGAGAGGACCAGCGACCAGCGTGGGGCGTTATCTTAGCCGGGATTCTGCACGAACACCCATGCAGGGGCGCCGATCGGGCCCAGGAGGATCACCGTGATGCCTCGCGCAGACGCAGCCGCACGCCACGATCACGCTTGTGGCGCCGCCCCGAGGTCGGAAGGCGACGGCGTGCCTGCGTCGATAAGCGGCGCGAACGCCGCGTGGATCAGCGGGCGCAGAGCTGCCGCTCCGGCGGCACGCTGCCAGTGGTCGATGGCCGCGTCGAGCGCGGCCATGCAACACCCCGCCATGACATCGGCGGCAAGGGCGCCCGACGGCGCCCCCATGACCTCGCCGAACGCTCGTGCCAGGTCGGTGCGATCGCGGAGGTCCTGAGCCACCGCCGCCGCGTGGACCTGCGGCGTGGCGTAGATGAAGCGCACCCGGCGGAGCAGCGCCCCGGTGTCGGCGCGCTCGTCGAGCGCCGCTATGAAGGCATCACGAAACGCGATCGCCGGAGGCTGAGAGCGCAGCCTCGCGACAAGCTCGGCGCCGATGGGCACGTCGTGCTCGTCCCACAGGATGACGTGCTCCTTGGTGTCGAAATACCGGTAGACAGTCGATGGCGAGACACCTGCAGCGACCGCGACCTCCTGCAGGGTGACTCCGTCGAACCCGCGCACCTCCATGAGATCGAGGGCGACATCCTGGATGTGGCGCATGCCGGCGAGCCGGTTGCGCTGGCGAAGCGTCATTGCAGCCATCAGCAGCGAGTCTACTCAATCTGACAGTGACTTGCAATAAGACAGCGCCATGCACTATGCTGCTGTGGCCGTTCCCTGAGCGGCATCCATGTCAGACGACGAAAGCGACTTCCGATGGCGTCTCCAGAGCGCACTGCGTCGCGCGCCAAGTTCGTGCTGCAGGAAGTGGCGGTCGATGCGCTGGTCACCGCGGCGATCCTCTGGGTGCTCGTCCTGCTCGGCGAACCTCTCGCCGCCATCATCACCAGCCCGCTGTTCATCGTCCTCATGGCCGGCAGCCTCGCCTTCATCGCGTGGAAGGCCTACCGCCACAAGCCTGCGGACGCTGACGATGCACGACGTCACGCGATGAGCCGCCTGACCCGCGCCCTCATCTCCGCCGGCATCGCCATCGCAGTCGCGGGCCCGAAAGCGTCCAGCCAGCGAAAGCCCAAATGAGCAGGAGGGCGATCCCGGACCCTGGTCCTCGGCGCTCGTTCGGGCCCTTGCTCACCACCGACGGCCGCATTCGCTTTCTCGATATCGCGCGCGGCCTGGCCATCGTCTTCATGGTGATGCAGCACGTGCAGCTGCTGTTCGCCGTGGACTCCGGCGAGGACTCGGCGCTCGGCGCGGCCTTCCTGCTCCTCGGCACCGCCCCGGCCGCGCCGGTGTTCATGGTCGCGATGGGCTTTTTGTTCGGCAGCTCCACGCGCACCGGCGTGCGCAGCGGGGTGGTGCGCGGCCTGCAGCTCTTCGCGCTCGGCTACGCGCTCAACCTGCTGCGCTTCGTCCTGCCGCTGGTGGTGCAGGGCGACCCGCAAGCCATCGAAGCCTTCGGCGGCACCTGGTGGGGAGCGTTCTTCGAGATCGACATCCTCCAGCTCGCCGGCCTGTCGCTGATCGTCCTCGGGCCGGTCAAACGGTACGGGCGCGACCCACGCCTCGTGCTGGCGCTGGCGATAGCGGTCGCGATCATCTCGCCGCTCCTGTGGGGAGTCGGCGGCGGGCATGTCCTCCTCGACCCGCTGTGGGGGGCCGGCGACTGGGTGTCCTTCCCGCTCTTCCCCTGGCTCGCCTATCCGCTGCTCGGCCTCTCCCTCGCCGGGTTCACGGCGCGGGCGACCTCCGCCACCCGGCTCATGCGCGTCTGGGCGCTGGCCGGAGCGGTGGCGGTGCTCGCCGGCGCAGCGCTGGTTGTGCTCGCGCCGGCCGGCGCGGGCATCCTCGCCTTCGGCGACTATTACCGCAGCGGCCTGCCGGTGCAGCTGCTGCTGGCGGGCTTCGTCCTGCTCTGGCTGCCGCTCCTGTGGTGGCTGGACCGCCGCCTCGCCTGGCGCGCGGTGCCACGCTACCTCACCTCGCTGAGCCGCAACATCACCGCCGTCTACCTGATCCAGTGGGCGCTGATCGGCTGGCTGGCGATCGGCCTCGGCGTGTTCGACCAGCCGTCGTGGGTGGCGGCGCTGCTCGGCGTGCCGATCCTCGTCGCCAGCCACCTGCTGGCCCTCGGCTACGTTCGTCTGGCTGCCGGGTTGCGTGGCCGCACGCCGCGCCCGTCGGCCTCGTCGCAGCGCGTGTAGAGACGTGCCCGGCCGCGGGATCGGCGGCCGGCTCCCTGGCCGGCCGGCCGCGCGCGGGAGCACGGCTTCACGCGTATCGGGCTCGAGGTCAGCGCCGCAAACAGCGTGGTTCCCGGGGCGCGGGACGTACGCGTAGGATGCATCCAGCGCTGGTCGGACCCGCCCGGCGCCCCGCGGCACGAGAGGAGGAGAGGCCATCAGCAGTCCTCACGCGCACGCCGCCGGCGAGACGGCGGGCGAGGCGAGCGCCGCCATCGCCATCTCAAGCCCGCTGGCCATCCTCCTGCTGGGCTGGATCGGGGCCATCAAGGCCACCGGCGCCGCCCTCTCCACGTCGGCTCTTGTGGACGCGACGACGAATCTCGGGCTCAGCCCCTTCATGCTCGGCGCCTGCGCGAGCGCGATCAGCCTGGCCATCGCGGCGACCGCGATCGCCGCCGGCGTCGCCGCCGACCGGCTCGGCCGCCGCCGCGTCCTCATGGGATCCTTCCTGGTGGCGGGCGCCGCCAATCTCGTCATCTTTCTCGCCCCGTCGGGAGCGGCGTATCTCGGCGGACACATCGTCGCCGGGGTCGCCTACGGAGCCATGGCGACCGGGTCCTACGCCTACGTGAAGGCCTTGGCGCCGGGCAAGAGCCTCGGTTGGGCACTGGGCCTCTTCGGCGTCTTCACGACGCTCATCTGCACGGTCACGATCTTCGCCGGCGGCTTGATGGCGGACGCGGACTGGCGCTGGCTGTTCCTCGTCGTCCCGGCGATGTGCCTGGTGAGCGCCGTGCTGGTCCCCCGGATGCTCCCGGCGATGCCGCGCGTGGGCTCCGGTCCCGCGGACCTCAAGGGCCTGGTCGTGCTGGGCGCCGGGATGATGCTGCTGATCTCCGGGCTCACGCAGGCCACCAGCCGGCCCACCCATCCTCTGACGTGGCTGTTCGTGCTGGCGGGGGTCGCGCTCCTCGGGGCGTGGGTCGCGATGGAACGGCGAAGCAGGCACCCGTCCTTCCCCGTGCGCATCTTCAGATCGCGCCCCTACCTCGCCGCCGTGCTCGTAGGCCTCACCGGCAACATCACCGCCGCGGCCATGGTGCTGGGCATGAACGACCACCTGCAGTACATCGCGCGGGATTCGGTGCTGGTCGCCACGATCGGCTTGCAGCCGTCGTACATCATCGGCGGGCTCGGCGGGCTGGCGGCCGGCGGGCTCCTCGCCGGGCGCTGGCTCTCCACCGGCGTCTCCCCGCGTGTGGTGATGACGGCCGGGCCGCTGCTCGCGGCCGTCGGCTACACCGCACTCATCCCTCTCCACCATGGGTCGTCGTACTGGGCGATCCTGCCGGGTACCGTGGTCGCCGGCCTGGGGCTGGCGGCGATGATGACCGCGCAGGCGCAGGTCATCGTGCGCGCAGCGCCCGCCGAAGCCTACGGCGCCGTGACCTCGTCCAAGACCAGCATCGGCCAGCTCGGGTCGGCCCTGGGCATGATCCTCACTATCCTGTTTCTCGACCGCATGACGGCCGGCGGCGTCGTCCGCGGGCTGAGCAAGGAGGGCGTGAGCGCGGCCGACGCCCATGCCACCCTCTCCGCGCTCGACAACTACCTGACCACCGGACACAAGCCCGGTCTGCACGATCTCCCGGATGCCATCGGCCACGCGATGTCGTCGTTCAGCGGCGCCTTTCACGGCTCGATGCTTCTCTGCGCCGGCATCATGGTGGTCACGGCGGGGGCCGTGTGGGTGCTGATGAGGGAACGCGAGTAGCATGCTGCAAACCAGCGCGTCGACCAGACAGGACGCCCGCTGAGGTGGCGTCTTGGAACCGTTCGCGGGCAATCTCGTCTATCGCAAGCGCTCGATGAACAAAGGATTCGCATGGCGGAGTACGGCGAATGGAATCGCAAAGGGGCAACCCTCAGCGATGTGACGGCCGAGGCTGAATACGGTGTGACCAGGGCCTTCATCATCAAAGGCATTCAGGCGGCCAGGCTCGAGTACCGCGATGGGTCGATATGGGGCAATCCATATCTCAGACTCCTAAGGGGCCAACTCGAGAAGTACATCGGTGAGGAGCTTGGAGAGGCCTACCTGGTGAAGGTCAAGAATCAGGCGGAGCTGCGCAGGGTCAAGAAGGAGATATCCGATCTGAAGAAGAAGCTGAAAGCCCTTGAGGGCCGGAAGGCCGATCTGGTCGAGTCGCTGGAGGAAGAGGGGTAGAAGGCCACCCCTCGGTGTCTTTATGGGGGACCACGCGCCACGGGCTGCTCGAGGAGTTGCCCGCGCTGAAAGATCCAAGCGCGCAAGAGGACGCGTGAGGAGCCGCGGAATCCAGAACGCCCGCTTCCGCCAGACGGCCGCTCTTCGTCTGCAGGCGCTGCGGATGGCGTGCGCCGGCAGAGAGAGCGCAGGCCAGTGTGGACCCTGAGTCGATCGCGTTGGCAAGAGCCGTCGGGGAGCAGGTGCTCCTGGACGAGCACCGCTGCTTCGTGGACGAAGGAGCGGACAACTCCGAGCACGTGCCTCGGGTCGCGCGGATCGCCGAGTCGGTCGGGCGCGCCCTGTTCGTGGAGGAATCGATGGAAACGCTTCCAGATGAGGACGAAGCCCCGGCGGAAGCGGAGGCGCTCGCCGAGCTCGAGCGCTGCCTTCGCGAGCGGGAGGGGTAGCCGGCGTACCGCCGCATCGTTGGCGGTACGGACTGCCGATCTCCGCTCGCTCATCCAGCTCGCCGGCTGTACGCCGCGCCCGATCGGGTCGAGCGGGGCGCTGCGAACCTCCGGCCCCCACCTGACGCATGGGCTTCTCCGGCGATGATGCTGCCAAGGGCGCCGTGAGATGTACGTGCAGCGCGAGGAGGCAACGGGCAGATGACCGCGGCGCCCCACCGTCTCGCGCCGTAGAGCTCGCAACGTTGACGCGCCCGTGGCCTGGCCGCTTATCATAATCACGGTTATGATACTGTGGCTGCACCACTTGCGGTCTGGCAGTCGATGAAGGAGAAGGCGATGGTGCAACCGCCCTTCGTGGACCGAGAGACGGAACTGGCCACCCTGGAGAGGGCGTGGCAGTCTGGGCGCGCCGAGCTCGTGGTTCTCTACGGTCGGCGCCGCATCGGCAAGACGGCCCTGCTGCGCGAGTTCATGAAGGGCAAGCCGGGCACTCTGTGGGTGGCCACGATGGGTGCTGAACCCGTCTTGCGCCGTAGCTTCACCGATGCGCTGTGGCGGACGCTACGCCCGGGCGCCGAGTCGGACGGCGCCGAGGCCGGCGCCGCCGCCGCGGCGGGCTTCGTCTACGAGACCTGGGAGCGCGCCTTCCACGCGGTGGCTGAGGCGGCGCGCGAGCGCCGCTTGGCCCTGGTCATCGACGAGCTTCCCTATGCAGTCGGCGCCTCGGCGGGCCTCCCCTCGGTACTGCAGAAGGTCTGGGACGAGCGCCTGGAGGCGGGCCGCCTCATGCTCGTCCTCTGCGGTTCACACATCGGCATGATGGAGCGCGACGTGCTTGCCTACGGGGCGCCCTTGTATGGGCGGCGCACCGCGCAGCTGCGGCTCGGCCCTCTTGCGGCCACGGCGCTGCGCCCGCTGTTCCCCTCGTACTCTCCCGCTCGGCTGGTGGAGACCTATGCCGTTCTGGGAGGGGTCCCCGCCTACCTGCTGCGCTTCGACTCGCGGCTGGGCGTCATGGAGAACGTGGCCCGTCACGTGCTCGATCCCAGCGCCTTCCTCTACGCCGAACCCCTCTTTCTGCTGCGCGAGGAGCTCCGTGAGCCGCGCAACTACTTCGCCGTCCTGCAGGCCGTGGCGCAGGGCAGAACCACTCCCAACGAGATCTCGCAAGCGACCGGCATGGACCCGGGGCCGCTCGCCCGGTACCTGGCCACGCTCCGCGAGCTGGGCCTGCTGGAGCGGCGCGTGCCGGTCACGGAGACGCAGCCCGAGAAGAGCCGCCGCGGGCTGTACATGGTGCAGGATCGCTTTCTGCGTTTCTGGTTTCGCTTCGTCGCGCCCAACGCCTCCGCCCTCGAGATGGGGGGCGCCGCTCAGGTGGCGCAGAAGGTCGCGCGCGAACTGCCGCAGTTCGTGGGACCGGTATTCGAGGACCTCTGCCGCGCGTGGACCGCCGAGCAGGCGGCGCGCGCACGCTGGCCGCTGGCCCTGGAGCGTTTCGGGTCCTTCTGGAGCCCGGAGGCCGAGGTGGACGTGGTCGGGCTGGGAGGCGAGGGGCTCCTCGTCGGGGAGTGCAAGTGGAGCCGGGAGCCGGTGGGCATGAACGTCCTCGCCGATCTCAGGCGCAGGGCAGAGGCCGTCTGTGCACGCGTGGGCCGGCGGGAGACCCTGCTGGTGCTGTTCTCGCGTTCGGGCTTCACCGACGCGCTTGAAGCCGCCGCGGCTGCCGAGAATGTGACCTTGGTGGGGCTGGAGGAGGTTCTCGGATCTCGCGCCGGGGAGACGACTCAGTGACGAGCGCCTCTTCTACTTGATCATGGCGCCGCGAACCGCTGCACCGTCCATGCAACCTCGCGGTCAGAACTGATCATCCCCTGACTCCCGAGCATCGAGGTCAAGGAGAAGGGGCTCAGCCGGCAGCGCTGCGTCGCGACGGCTTCCGGGACCATCGTCGCGAAGGAGCCGATGCCGCGCGGCGGCTCTCCGCGGCGAGAGCAGCGATCTCCGACATGGACCTCCACGCGATCCGTTCTGGCCCGTCGTGCACAGCGGCATCGGCGCACGTCGTTCCCTGGTTCGAACCCTGCTGCCACTCCGCAACTCGGCAGAGGCCCCGTGCGGTCTGAGTCGCCCCTGCAAGGCACAGCGCCCGCGCCTCCCATCCGGGCGCGTCGCAGTGGTAGTGTCGTGCACGGAAAGGTGCAGCCGTGCCGGCGGTCTCTCACAGGCTTCTTGCCGGGCACCCTGGCCTGGCACGGGTCAACGCCACTCTGACAGGGGCCGCGGATGAAGGCGAAGAAGTTTGACTGCGTGCAGATGAAGCATCTTGGCGCCGCGCAAGTACGGGAGCGCACGGCGACCCTGGCCAAGGAGCAGGAACTGGCTTTTTGGCGGGGGCGCTCACGGCATTTGCGCCGGCATCAAGAAGCACTCGCAACGCACACCAGCCAGGGAGGTTCCTGACCGGCGGCCACGGCGCCGGCCGAGCTCGCTCGGACCCGCGCCGCGCGTCAAGTGAGAGGTGTCCGAGTGAACGAGGAACTGCGCGAGAACGACCAGCGCCGCGAAGCAATCCTGCGCTGGAACGACCTGCTCGCCGCGTGCCCAGACCCGGGGGCGGTGACCGCCACGATCCTGGGCCTGCAGCAGGAGCGCGGCCTGACCTTCGCGGGCAAGCCCTTCTGCGCGGTGGCCCGGCCGCGATTCGTGACCGCCGTCGAGATGGGTCAGGAACAGCGCGCCGTGACCCACCTCTCCACAGCGGTGCGCAAGGTCCGCGACGCGGTTCTGGCGGATGGGCGACTGCGCGCCGACCACCTGCCGGGCTTCGACGACTGGCTCGCGAGCATCGCCGCGCTGGAACCTCGCGCCCACGCGCCGCGCTCGATCCTGCGTTTCGACTCCTTCACCACGCCGGCCGGCCTGCGCTTCGTGGAGCTGAACGGCGACATCCCCATGGGAAGCGTCATCAACGACGGGCTGGTGGCGGTCTTTCGCGAGCTGGGCTTCTACGCGGACTTCGAGGAGCGCTACGACGTGCGCCCCGATCTGGTGCAGATCGGCATGATCCAGACCTTCCTCCACGTCTGGCAGGGCGAGGGTGGTCACGGCATGCCCAGGATGTGCGTGCTGAGCTTCCCCGGCGGCATCGAGGACGTCTTCACCGAGCTGAACGCCGGCGACCTGCGCAAGCTGGGCTTCGAGATCACGGCGGCCCATCCAGACGACCTGGAGCTCCGCGACGGCAAGCTCCGTGCCCACGGCCGCGTGGTCGACCTCGTCTACCGCATCATGCACCTCGGCGACTGCCTGCGGCGCGCCGCCGAGATCGCCCCCTTGCTGCAGGTGGTGAAGCAGGGCGCGGTCTGTCTGGTCAATCCCTTCCGCAGCGCGGTGCTCAGCCATAAGTACCTGTTCGCCCTCCTCACCGACGGGCAGCACGACTTCGGCTTCACGCGCAATGAGAAGGCCGCCATCGGCGCGCACGTGCCGTGGGGCCGGGTGCTGCGCGACGGATCCTCGAGCGATCCGCAAGGCAGGTCGATCGACCTGCTCGAGTTCGTCTCCACTCACAGAGACGACCTGGTGCTGAAGCCGGCCCACGAAGCCGGCGGGGCCGGCGTGCACCTCGGCTGGCGCTGCGAGCAGGCCGCCTGGGACGGGGTTCTGGCCGCGGCCGCCGGCGCGCAGTGGGTGGTCCAGGAGCGCATCGACGTGACCCGCGAAGAGTACCCGCTCCTCGAAGCGGGCTTCCCCCTGCGGGAGTTCTTCGAGGACACCGACCCCTTCCACTTCCCGGGCGGATACTCGGCGGTCATGAACAGGATCAGCAGCGCCGAGATCACCAACGTGGCCCTCGGGGGCAGCATCGTCCCCACCTTCGTCATCGACGCCCGGTGACCGAGGGTACGATCAGCGACCGGCGCGGCCGACTGCTGCTCATCGGCAGCGTCGCCGTGGCCGTCTTCATGGCGCGGCTCGACATCTACATCGTCGGCATCTCCCTGCCCACCATCGCCCGCTACTTCCACGCCGGTACGAGCGCCGCCTCCTGGGTGGCCATGAGCTACCTGCTGTTCAACTGCGGCTCCATGTTGCTCGTGGGGCGCATCGCCGACTGCGTCAGCGCCCGCACGCTGTTCCTCGTCGGGTACGCGATCTTCATCGCCGGGTCGCTGCTCTGCGGCCTTTCGACCAGCCTGGGGATGCTCATCGCGTGCCGCTGCGTGCAGGGCGTCGGCGGCGCCGTCCTCGTGATCCTGACGTACACCGTCATCGCCCGCTTTCTGCCCGCCGCCAGCCTCGGCGGCGCCATGGGGCTCCTGGCCACGGCTGGGGCGCTGGGGATCGCCGTGGGCTCGCCCCTGGGCGGCATCCTCACCGAGCAGCTCTCCTGGCAGTGGGTCTTCTTCGTCAACGTGCCGATCGGCGTCGTGGCCATGGCGCTGGCCTGGCGGTCGGTGCCGGCGCAGGGCGGCGGCGAGCGGCGCCTGGGCGGCCTCGACTACGCCGGCGCCGCCTTGAGCTTTCTCGCCGTGGCGGCGTTCGTCACGGCGCTCTTCGTGGGCGAGGAGGCCGGGTGGGGCTCGGCGCCGGTCGTGGCGTTGTTCGGCCTCTCCGTGGGCGCCGCGGCGCTCTTCTTCGTCCGCCAGCGGCGGGCCAAGGAGCCGCTGGTGGCGGGGTCGCTGCTGCGCGAGAGGCGCTTCCTGCTGGCCAACGCCATCACGGTCTGCGGGCTGATCCTCATGGGCGGCAACGGCTTTCTCATGCCGTTCTACCTGGAGCTGGCGAAGGGGCTCAGCTCCGCGGCCGCGGGCCTGGTGCTGCTCGTCTACGCCGCCACCTTCATGGCGCTCTCGCCGTTCACCGGCCGGCTGGCCGACCGCTACGCTCCCTGGCGACTCTGCGCGAGCGGCATGGGCGTAGGGGCGGCGGCGTGCGTCGCCTACGCCCTGCTGCTCGGTTCCCCGGGGCTCGCCGCCGCGGTCGTCTTTCTCGTGGGCCTGGCCCTGGTGTACGCGCTCTTCATGGCGGCCAACGCCAAGCAGGTGCTGGAATCTGCGCCGACGGAGCACAAGGGGGCCGCCTCGGCCGTGTTCGGGACGCTCTACACCCTGAGCCTGCTACTGGGGGTGAACCTGTTCGAGACCGTCTACTCGCAGGCGACTTCGGGGCCGGTCGGCGCGGCCGCGAGCGCCGGCGGGGCTGGGGCCGGGACCGCGAGCGCGGCCGCGAGCGCGGCCGGAGCCGGAGCCGCGACTGCGAGCACGGCCGGGGCCACGTCCGCAACGGGCTGGTGGCTGCCGGGGTTCAGCGCTGCGTACGTGGTTGGGGCGGTCGCCTGCGCGCTCGCCCTGCTGCTCTGCTTCGGGGTGCCCGCACTCGAGAAGGCGGCGGCGCGGCGAGCCGCCGCGCCGGAGCTTCTGTAGTCGCTCAGCCGGAGGCCGCCGCCGAAGGCCGCGGCAAGCGCAGCAGCACGCGCCCAGGCAGCTCTGAGGCGCCCTCGCAGCGGCGCAGCGCCGTCACTGCGATCACGTCATCTCCTGCGAGGACGAAGCTGTCCACGTCGGTGAACACCAACTGCAGAGCATCCTTCTCCGCCTGATCCAGGTACGGAGCGTGGCGCAGGATGGTATAGAGCAGCAGCGCCCTGTCGCGGTGGGCGCCCGTGCCGAAGAGCAGCACCTCGTCGGGCAGGGCGATGCGCTCGAGGTCATCGAAGATGGAGTCCCGGCCGGCGACCTCGCGCACGACGTCGAGCGCGCCGGCCAGAGAGGTGACGCCGGCGGCCCGTTTCCGCGTCAGATGGCCACGGGCCGCCGCCTCGAGGTAGGCCTCGGGATGCTCCACCCAAAGGTCGCGGAAGGCGTAGTGCGCCAGCTCCATGATGGAACCCGGGTACTGGCGCGCGAGCTCCTTGAGCAGCCGCCGCACCGCGGCGGCGTCCGCCGCCTCGTCGAGGGCTCGCAGGCACGCCTCGTCGAGGGGATCGGGTAGAAAGCGGATGCCGCGCTCGCGCGCCTCGGCGATCGGCCGCAGCTCGGCCCCGAAGAACCGCGTCAGCCACTCGCCGGTGCGGGCCAGCCGCGCCGCGCTCAGGGTCGACTCGTTGGTGTGAAAGCGGTGCCCGCCCAGCGGCGTGACGAGACGGTCCAGGCCCTGCTGGCGGGCCTCGAAGGCCCTCTGCACGGCGGCCGCGCCGGGGGGCGCGTCCTCACGCGCCCCGCGCTCGACGCCGGGGGCCGCGGACTCAGGCGCCCGCGGCTCGGCGTCGCGCGACCGGCCCTCCCGCGCCCGCGATTCGGCGTCGTGCGCTCCGCACTCACTCGCCGGCGACTCGACGTCCTGCGCGCCGCACACTCGTGCCCAGGATCCGGCGTCGTGATACTCGTGCTTGCCGTTGAACCAGTAGCCGCGCCCGTGGCGCTCCACCAGGGTGGTGTAGTGCAGCGGCGAGCCGAACACGACGACGCCCTCCAGAGGGACGTGGCCGGCCGCCCAGGCGAGGGCCGCCGACAGCACGGCCTCGTCGGCGCAGGACGTGACGCCGAGCGGCTTGTGCTTGCCGTGGTGCAGGCGCCGCCGGTGGGCGCGGATGACGTCGATGGTGGAGTACTCGTAGTCGGGCAACATGCCGGCGTCCATGAGCGGCAGGATGTCCTGCTTGCCGGTGAGGATACCCATGTCGCGACGTTCCTCCAGACCGCGGCGGATGACGTCGACCGCGTAGTCGACCTCGTCCGCGCCCAGTCGCGCGCGCTCCTCGTGCAGGTCGAGGCGCCCCCAGATCTCCTCGATCTCCAGGGGACTGGCGTGAAAGAGGTGATGGTCCATGTACTCGTGGATCTCCTCCATGACGAGCGCCGGCCGGTCGTCCGCCCGCCGCTCGGGCGCGCCCGCGTCGTCCGCCCGCCCGCCGTCCGCCCGCCCGCCGTCCGCCGCAGCCGCCCCATCGGCGGCCGTCTTCAGGCGGATCTTCTCCCTGAACTCCCACAGAGAGGGCGACATGAGGTCGGCCAGCAGCAGGGCCATGAGCAGACCGGGTTCGCGGGCGGCCTCCAGAAGGGCCGGCCGCGCCGCCCAGGACAGCAGCGAGACGTGGTCGCTCACGTCACTTCCCCATTCGCGTGCGTCGCGGCACGAGGTCGGGCCGCCTGCGGTGGTGCATCGGCAGCGGGCCGCCGATCTCTGAGGATCACGCGCCTCACACGATCTCCCGGCGTCACCCTCTTCACGTCCCAGCCGCCAACAGCGCCAGGTACCGGCCGTAGGCGAACACGCGGTTGCGCTTCTTGCCCGTGAGCTCACGCGCGACGCCGAGCTCCGCCAGGCTGTCCATGCCGGCTGAGGCGGCGGGAAAGGACAGGCCAGATCGCGCGACCGCCTCGGCCAAGGTGAGGAGTGGCCGCGCCGTCAGCGCCTCGTGCACTCTGAACGCCGAACCCGCCCTGCGCCCCATCGCCTGGATGCGTCGCCGGTCGTCAGCGAACAGACGGGAGAGCTCGCGGGCGGTGTCTACCGCCCCGCCGGCTGTCTCCACCACGCCCTCGAGGAAGAAGGTGAGCCAGCCCTCCCAGTCGCCCTCGAGCCTCACCGCATCCAGGAGCCTGTAGTACTCATCGCGATGCTCCTTGAAGAACAGGCTGAGATAGAGAAGCGGCTCGGCGAGCACCCCATAGTCGCAGAGGAGGAGCGTGATGAGCAGGCGGCCCACACGACCGTTGCCGTCCAGGAAGGGGTGGATGCTCTCGAACTGGGCGTGAGCGATACCGGCCTTGACGATGTACTGGAGGCCGCTCGACTCATCGTGGAGGAATCGTTCCAGCTGGGATACGCACTCGATGACCTCAGTGTGGGGAGGCGGCACGTAGTGGGCGTTGCCCGGCTCCTTGTCGCTCCCACGGCCGCGCTTCAACAGCCTGGCATGGACCTCACGGATCAGCCGGGAGCTCATCGGGAACCCCCCGCGCAGGCGTGCCAGGCCATGCTCGAGGGCCGCCACATACCCGCTGACCTCGACGACATCGTCCAGAGGCGCGCCGGGCGCCTGTTCGATCTCGAACAGCAGCAGGTCGGAAAGCGACGACTGGGTACCTTCGATCTGCGACGAGAGCACCGCCTCCTTGCGAACGTAGGAGTAGAGAAAGAGCGCCGTGTCGGGGAGGAGCGTGGACATGCTGTCGAGCCGCCCCAAGGCGAGGGCGGCGCGCTCGAGAAGCGGCTGCAACGCTCCCGAGAGATCGAGCGGTGGGACAGGAGGCAGCGGGTCCGGCACAAACGCCTCGACCCGCTCCCCGGCCGTCGTGCTGACCTCGTACCTTCCCGTGAGTCCGCGCCGCACTGTCGCCCCCATGGTCAGCGGAGTTGAATAGCGGGTGACACTATTCAGAGTTCAACTTGAAGTCTAAATAGAGTGCCCTCGAAGTACAAGAGCAACGTGGCCCCGGCATCCATCGGACCTCACGTGGAAGCGTCCCGGCCGGGGCGTGCGCCGACCCCGGCCGGGGCGCTCCGCCGGCGGCGGCGGCGTCCCCCACCCCGCCGGCTTGACCCGCGTCCCGCCGGCGCGATAGTCTCGCGTTTCCGATGGGGAGTAGCCGGTCCGCGCGAGCGGGCGGCGCGGTCGTCAGCACGGGCGTCAGCCCCGGTCGCGCACTCTTGCGGCAAGACCTTCGGCACGTCGTCGTGTCGGGGGTCCTTCTTCTTGCCCGCACGCCGAGACACGCGAGGCGCGGGCGAGGGAGGCCGGCATGAGCAACTACTCAAGCGGGTGTGCGGCGGCGGAGGCCAGGCGATGACGGTCGAGGAGCTCACGCCGTGGGTCGTGTTCCTCGTCGCCGTCGCCGCCCTCCTCATCCTCGATCTCGGCTTCGTGGGCCGCCGCGGCGAGCCCATGTCGATGCGCAGCGCCCTGATGTGGAGCGCGGGCTGGATCGCCCTGGGGCTCTCCTTCTCGCTGGCCGTATGGGCGTGGCGCGGCGGAGTCGCCGCCCAGGAGTATCTGGCCGGCTACCTCATCGAAGAATCGCTGAGCATCGACAACCTGTTCGTCTTCATGATCGTGTTCGGCTCGCTGGGCATCGCGCTGCGCTATCAGCGCAAGGTGCTGTTCTGGGGCATCCTCGGGGCGATCGTGCTGCGCGGGACCTTCATCTTCGTGGGCGTGAGCATCCTCGAGCGCTTCGAGTGGGTGATCTATCTGTTCGGCGCCCTGCTCGTCTTCACCGCCTACCGCCTGATCCGCTCGCACGGCGTGCAGGTCGACCCGGAGCGCAACCCCATGGTGCGCATCGCCCGCCGCCTCTTCCCCATCGACGTAGACTACGAGGGCAACGCCTTCACGGTCAGGAAGGCCGGACGGAGGATGCTGACCCCGCTGGTGATCGCCCTCGTGGCCGTCGAGTCGGCCGACATCGTGTTCGCCGTCGACTCGGTGCCGGCCGTGCTCGCCGTGACCAGCGACCCGTTCGTCGCCTTCACCTCCAACGTGGCCGCCATCCTCGGTCTGCGGGCGCTCTACTTCGCCCTCGCCGGCAGCCTGCAGCGCTTCGAGTACCTCAGCTGGGGGCTGGCCATCGTGCTCGGGTTCGTAGGCGTCAAGATGCTGCTGAGCAACGTGATCCACATCCCCATCTGGGTGTCGCTCGCCGTCATCGTGGCCGCCGTCGGCGGCGCCGTGCTGGTCTCGCTGTGGATGACCCGCGGCGGCACGCAGCCTGCGGCGGAGGCGGAGCCGCCGGAGGCGGAGGCGGAGCCGGAGCCGGAGCAGCCGGAGGCGGAGCCGGAGGCGGAGCCGGAGGCGGAGGCGGAGCCGGAGGCGCCGTCGCCGGAGAAGCCCGACGCATGAGTCTGCTGACCCTCCTCGGCATCGCCGTCGGTCTGGCCATGGACGCCTTCGCGGTGTCCATCGGCATCGGCTTGGGCGCGCGCCACGTCGATGCGCGGACAACGGTGCGCCTGGCGTGGCACTTCGGCCTCTTCCAGTTCTTCATGCCGATCCTCGGGTGGCTCGCGGGCCTCTCTCTGGAACGCTTCATCAGCAGCGTGGACCACTGGATCGCCTTCGGGCTGCTGACCGCCATCGGCGGCAAGATGATCTACGAGGCGCTGTGGGGCGATGAGGAGAAACGCGCCGAGAAGGATCCCACCCGCGGCGCGTCGCTGGTCGTGCTCTCGGTGGCGACCAGCATCGACGCCCTCGCCGTGGGCCTGTCGCTGGCGCTGCTCGGCGTGCAGATCTGGTATCCCGCGGTGATCATCGGCGTGGTCGCCTTCGCCTTCACCGCGGTGGGTCTGCACATCGGCCGCCGCTTCGGCGCGTTGCTGGGGAAGTGGATGGAGGTCCTCGGCGGCCTGATCCTGATCGGCATCGGCGTCAGGATCCTCGTCGACCACCTGCTCTGAGCGCGGACCGCGCGCGGAGCCGGCCGCCGCGCAGGCGCGGCGCGGAGCCGGCCACCGCGCAAGCGCGGCGCACTCAGGCGCCGGCGGTGGCGGCGCCGAGAGTGTCTCCCCGGCTACCCCAGTAGCGATCCGAGACCGTCCCCCGGGGACTTCAGCCCGAGCGCAAGGAACAACACGCCGATGATGACGTAGCTGTTGGGGATCGATCAACGCCGCGCGCCCTCGAGCACCCCCGACGCCCTGTCCATGGCCCCGAGAGCGACACCGACCGGCGCCGCGATCAAGACGCGCGAGAGCAGCGAGAAGACCATCCCGAGCGCCAGGAACGGTTTCTCGGCCTCGCGCAAGCCACGCGCGAGTGTCGGGCGGGCGCGCCGGCGGCCCCGGAGGCGGGCGGCGCGGGCGGGGCGCGGGGGACGCGCCGGCGGCCCCCGGCGGCTCCTCAGGCTCGCGGGCCGGCGGAGCGGGCGGCTGCGGCGGCCCCGCGCGGGGTGGTGCTGCGAGGTAAGATAAGGAAAGGGCCATTCCTTATCTTACCGATTCGCACTACCCCGCCGGGCGGCTGCGGCGGCCCCGGCGGACGTGCCGGCCCGCTGGAGGTTGCGGAATCGGCGCGTGGCGGTTGCGGGGCGGGTGCATCGCCGCGCTCAGGCGACCGGGTTGCTGAGCTCCCCGACGCCTTCGACGACGATCGTCACGGTCTGGCCGGCGGCCAGCGCGCCGACGCCGGGCGGCGTGCCCGTCATCAGCACGTCGCCGGGCTCGAGGGTCATGACTCCGCTCACGAAAGAGAGCAGTTCGAGCGGCCCCACGAGCATGTCGCCGACGAAGCCGTGCTGGACTTCGACGCCGCCGAGCAGCGCGCTCACGCGCGCCTCCGCCGGCGGCGCCTCCGGCACGATCCACGGCCCCAGCGGGCAGAAGGTGTCGAAGCTCTTGGCGCGCGTCCACTGCCCGTCCACCTTCTGCAGGTCGCGGGCCGTGACGTCGTTGCCGCAGGTGTAGCCGGCGACGTAGTCGGCGGCCTCGGCCGGCGGCACGTCCTTGCAGCGCCGGCCCACGACGACCACCAGCTCGGCCTCGTAGTCGACCTGGATCGAGCGCGCCGGGCGGACGATGGTCTCCCCCGGCCCGATGACCGCCGAGCGCGGCTTCATGAACAGGATCGGCTCGGCCTGCACGGCCATCTTGAGCTCCTCGGCATGCGCCCGATAGTTGAGACCCACGGCGACGATCTTGCCGGGCAGCACCGGCGCCAGCAGGCGCACCGCCGCAAGTTCGGCGTCGCCGATGGTGCGGGCGCCGTCCTCGTAGGCCGGCCGGTCGAGCAGTTCGACGCCGTCGCCGGCGAAGCGGCAGTGCCGCTCTTCGCCGGCCACCGCGACCCGCCCGAAGGCGCCGGCCGGCGGCCGGCGCGGCGCGTCGCCGCCCCTCATGGCCGCCGGCTCCGCACCATGCCGTACTCGATCGAGTCGACGAGGGCCTCCCAGCTGGCTTCGACGACGTTCTCGCTGACCCCGATGCTGCCCCAGGTGTCGTCGCCGTCGCTGGCGTCGAGCAGCACGCGGGTGACGGCGTCCGTGCCCTTGTCCTCGTCGAGGATGCGCACCTTGTAGTTCACCAGCTCGATGTCGGCGAGGTGCGGGTACTTGCTCACGATGGCCTGGCGCAGGGCGGCGTCGAGGGCATTGACCGGGCCGTTGCCCTCGGCCGTGCTGATGATGCGCTCGCCGCCGACGTGTACCTTGAGGGTCGCCTCCACGACTGCCTTGCCGCCCTCGCGCTTGTCCACGATCACGCGGAAGCTCTCGAGGCGGAACAGCGGCTCGTGCGGCGCCAGCTCCTCGCGCAGCAGCAGGTCGAAGCTGGCGTCCGCGGCCTCGTAGTGGTAGCCGCGGTGCTCGCGCTCCTTGAGCCGCTTGAGGATGATGGCGACGCGCTCGTCGTCGGCCTCGAGCTCGAGGCCGATGTCGCGAGCGCGGCGCAGCACGGCGCCCTTGCCCGAGAGCTCGGAGACGAGGATGCGCTGCTGGTTACCAACGGCCGCCGGGTCGACGTGCTCGAAGGTCTGCGGCGCCTGCTCCACGGCGGCCACGTGCAGCCCGCCTTTGTGGGCGAAGGCCGCCTTGCCCACGTAGGGCTGGTGCGCGCCGACGGAGGTGTTGCAGAGGTCGGCGACGAAGTGCGCCGTCTCACTGAGCCGCGCGAGCTGCCCGTCGCTGACCACCGGCAGGCCCATCTTGAGCTTGAGCGCCGGGATGATGCTGACCAGGTCGGCGTTGCCGCAGCGCTCGCCGTAGCCGTTCATCGTGCCCTGCACCTGGCGGGCGCCGGCGTCGATGGCGACGAGGCTGTCGGCCACGGCGCAGCCGCTGTCGTTGTGGATGTGGACGCCGACGGTCACGTCGAGCGCCGCCGCGACCTCGCCGACGACGTCGGCGACAAACGGCGGCAGGGAGGCGCCGTTGGTGTCGCACAGGCAGATCACCGCCGCGCCCGCTGCGGCGGCGGCGCTCACGCAGCGCCACGCGTAGGCGGCGTCGTCGCGCCAGGCGTCGAAGAAGTGCTCCGCGTCGTAGACCACCGTCTTGCCCTGAGCCACCAGAAAACGCACCGAGTCGTCGATCATGCGCAGGTTCTCGTCGCGGCTCACGCGCAGCACCCTGGTGAGGTGCAGGCCCCAGGTCTTGCCGACGATGGTCACCGTGCCGGGAAAACAGTCGGCCAGCACGCGCAGGTTCTCGTCGGCCTCCGCCGCCACGCCCTTGCGCGTGGTCATGCCGAAGGCGACAAGCTCGGCGTTGACGAGGCGCTCGCCCTCCATGCGCCGGAAGAGCTCGATCTCCTTGGGGTTCGAGGCGGGGAAGCCGCCCTCGATGAAGTGGATGCCGAGCTCGTCCAGCTTGAGCGCGATGCGCACCTTCTCGTCCACCGAGACCGACATGCCTTCCTGCTGCATGCCGTCGCGCAGGGTGGTGTCGTACAGCTTCACGCTCTGCTCGCTCATCTCGTCCCCCCTCGCCCCCGGCCGGTCAGCTCCTCGCGTACTCCATGTAGTGGCCGAACTCTTCGTCACGCCCCTCGACGATGGCGCGGAACCGCTCCTGGACGCGGCGCGTGACGGGGCCGGGGTCGCCGATGAACTGGTCATCGACCTCGCGGATCGGCACGATCTCGGCGGCCGTGCCGGTGAAGAACAGCTCGTCGGCGATCACCAGGTCGCTGCGCGCCATGGTGCGCTCCTGCACCTCGATGCCTTCGGCGCGGGCGATCCGCATGACCGAGTCGCGGGTGATGCCCTCGAGCACGCCGTCGCTGGGCGGCGGCGTCATGAGCACGCCGTCACGCACGACGAAGATGTTCTCGCCGGAGCCCTCCGCGACGTGCCCGTGCCCGGTGAGCATGATGGCCTCGTCGTAGCCGGAGTTGGTGACCTCGATCTTGGCGAGGATGCTGTTGAGGTACTGGCCGGTGGCCTTGGCGGCGCGCGCCAGCGCCGTGTGGTCGAGCGACTGGATGCTCGACACCTTGGCGCGGATGCCGCGCGCGATGCCCTCTTCGCCGAGATAGGCGCCCCACGGCCAGGCGGCGATGGTGACCTCGATGGGCGCGTTCATCGGGAAGAGGCCCATCTCGCCGTACCCGCGGAAGATGATGGGCCGGATGTAGCAGTGGTCGAGTCCGTTGCCCTCGATCAGCTCGAAGGTGGCGTTGTAGAGCCGCTCGAGGCTGTACGGCACCGGCATGTAGTAGAGCTTGGCGGAGCGTACCAGGCGCTTGAGGTGCTCTTCGAGACGAAAGATCCCGGGGCCCGCGGGCGTCTTGTAGCAGCGGATGCCCTCGAAGACGCCGGAGCCGTAGTGAAGGGCGTGCGTGAGCACGTGGACCCTGGCCTCGGCCCAGGGCACGAGCTCGCCGTCCATCCAGATCTTGTCCACCTCGGGGATCGAGGCCATCGTCTTCCTCCTGTCCTCTCGCGCGGGCTCCGCGCGGTACCTTCAACCTCTACCTAAGGGTCAATGGAGCCTCCCGCACCCGGTCAGACGCGCTCGGCCACGAGGTCGCCGACCTCGCTCGTCGAGTAGCCCATCTGGCCGGAGGCCATGCCCTTCATCTTGGCGCCGGTGACCTCGGTCACGGCGCGCTCGACGTCCTGCGCCGCCTGGCTCTCGCCCAAGGTGTCGAGCATCATCGCCCCGGCCACGATGGCCGCGATGGGGTTGATCACACCCAGGCCGGTGTACTTGGGCGCCGAACCGCCGATGGGCTCGAACATGCTGACGCCCTCGGGGTTGATGTTGCCGCCGGCCGCGACGCCCATCCCGCCCTGGGTGATCGCGCCCAGGTCCGTGATGATGTCGCCGAACATGTTGCCGGTCACCAGGACGTCGAACCACTCCGGGCTCTTGACCATCCACATGCAGGTGGCGTCCACGTGGTAGTACTCGCGCTTGACGTCCGGGTAGTCCTCTTCGCCGATCTCGTTGAAGCGGCGGTTCCAGAGGTCGTAGACGTACGTCAGGACGTTGGTCTTGCCCACCAGGCCGAGCGTGTTCTCCGGGCCGATGCCGCGCGCCTTCTTGCCGTGCTTGCGCGTGTACTCGAACGCCCACCTCAGACAGCGGTCCACCTGGTGGCGGCTGTACAGCATGTTCTGCACGGCGACTTCGTGCGGCGTGCCCTTCATCATGACGCCGCCGCCGCCGGCGTACACGTCGCCGGAGTTCTCGCGGACCACGGTGTAGTCGATCTCCTTCGGGCCCTTGTCCTTCAGCGGAGTCTCGACGCCGGGGTACAGGCGCACGGGACGCAGATTGATGTACTGGTCCAGCTCGAAGCGCAAGCGGAGGAGGAGGCCCTTTTCCAGGATGCCGGGCTCGACGTCCGGGTGCCCCACGGCGCCGAGGTAGATCGAGTCGAAGCCCTTCAGCTCTTCGACCGCCGGATCGGGCAGGATCTCGCCGGTGCGCAGGTAGCGCTCGCCGCCGAAGTCGTAGTACGTCAGGTCGAGCGCGAACTGATGCTTGGCGGCGGCCGCCTGCAGGGCTTTCGATCCTTCCGCCACCACCTCGGGCCCCGTGCCATCGCCCGGCAGCACCGCGATCTTGTACGTCTTCCCCATGGTTTCTCTCTCCGATGATGAGTGGTCTTTGCCCGGCGCGGCGGCGGCGTTCACACGCCCTCCCCGGCCACGCGCGACTTCACGTACTCCATCAGGCCGCCGCGGTCGATGAGATCCTGCATGAACGGCGGGAAGGCCTCGGCGTCGTACTTCTTGCCCTGAGTGAGATTCTCCACGGCGCCGGCGGCGAGGTCCACGCGCAGGCGGTCGCCCGCCTGCGCCTCGCGCGCCGCCTCCGGGCACACCACGATCGGCAGCCCGGTGTTGATCGCGTTGCGGTAAAAGATGCGCGCGAACGACGCGGCGACGACCACGCTCACGCCGGAGTGCTTGATCGCCACCGGCGCGTGCTCCCGCGAGCTGCCGCAGCCGAAGTTCTCGTGGGCGACGATGATGTCGCCGGGCTGCACGCGGTCCACGAACTCGGCGTCGATGTCCTCCATCGCGTGGCTCGCGAGCTCCTGCGGGTCGCTGGTGTTGAGGTAGCGCGCCGGGATGATGACGTCGGTGTCGACGTCCCGGCCGTACTTGTGGACGGCGCCCTCGAAGATCATCGCGAGCCTCCTTTGCCGGCGCCGACTGCTTCGGGCGTGGCGATGTGGCCGGCCACGGCAGAGGCGGCGGCCACGTACGGGCTCGCGAGGTAGACCTCGCTGCCCGGGTGACCCATGCGGCCGACGAAGTTGCGGTTGGTGGTGGCCACGGCGCGTTCGCCCTCGGCGAGGACGCCCATGTGGCCGCCGAGGCACGGCCCGCAGGTGGGCGTGCTGAAGGCGCAGCCCGCTTCGATGAGCGCCTGCATGGTGCCGTCGGCGATGGCGTCGAGGCAGATCTGCTGCGTGCCCGGCAGGATGATGCAGCGCACGTCCGGGTGCACCGTCTTGCCGCGGAGGATGGAGGCCGCCTGACGCAGGTCTTCGAGGCGGCCGTTGGTACAGCTACCGATCACGACCTGGTCGATGCTGACGTCCGCCAGGTCGGCGGCGGCCGCCGCATTGCTGGGCAGGTGCGGCCTGCTCACCGTGAGCGGCACGGCCGAGGCGTCGATCTCGAGGACGCGCGCGTACCCGGCGTCGGGGTCGCTGGCGAGCACCTTGCCGGCGGTGCGCGCGCGGCTGCCTTCGGGCCGGGACTGCAGATACTGCGTCGTCTTCTCGTCGAAGCCGACGATGCCGCACTTGCCGCCGGCCTCGATGGCCATGTTGCACATCGTGAAGCGCTCGTCCATGGAGAGCGCCCCGATGGCCTCGCCGGCGAATTCCATCGCCTGATAGAGGGCGCCGTCGACGCCGATCAGGCCGATGGTGTGCAGTATCAGGTCTTTGCCGGTGACCCACGGCTGCGGGCGGCCCGAGTAGACGAACTTGACGCTCTCGGGGACGCGCAGCCACCCGCGACCCCAGGCCATGGCGGCGGCGAAATCGGTGCTGCCCATGCCGGTGCTGAAGGCGGCCACGGCGCCGTAGGTACAGGTGTGGCTGTCGGCGCCGACGACGACGTCGCCCGGCGCCACCATGCCCATGTCGGGGAGCAGCACGTGCTCGATGCCGACGCGCCCGACCTCAAAGTAGTTGACGATCTCGTGCTTGCGGGCGAACTCGCGCAGTGTCTTGCTCTGGCCCGCCGCCTTGATGTCCTTGTTGGGCGTGAAGTGATCGGGCACCAGAGCGATGCGCGCCGGGTCGAAGACCTTGGTGAACCCGGCCTTCTCGAACTCGGCGATCGCCAGCGGCGCGGTGATGTCGTTGGCCAGCGCGAGGTCGACCCGCGCCTCGATGATGTCGCCGGCGTGTACCTCGTCGCGCCCCGCGGCGCGCGCGAGGATCTTCTCGGTGATCGTGGAACCCATCAGACCTCCCCTGCAGCCGCGGCGTTGTTGACGGCCCGTACGTAGGCCTTCGCCGAGGCTTCCATGACGTCGAAGCTCACTGCCTGGCCGTTGAACGAGCGCTCGTTGACGACCACCGTCACGCGCACCTCGGCGAGCGAGTCCTTGCCCGCCGAGATGGCCCGCACCTGATAGTCGGCCAGACTGCCGGACATGCCGACGGCGTCGTCGATGGCCGCGAACACGCTCTCCACCGAGCCGTTGCTGAAGCTCTTGCCGCGTTTGAGCTCGCCGCGCGCCTCGACCTCGACCTGGCTGGTCGGGATGATCGCCGAGCCCGACTGGTTGACGAAGCTCTTGAGGCTGAAGTGGTCCTGGCGCTCGCGGATCTCTTCCGAGACGAGCGCCTCCAGGTCGAGCACCGTGACTTCCTTCTTCTTGTCGGCGACCTCTTTGAAGCGCTTGAAGGCGTCGTCGAGGTCGGCGTCCGAGAGCTGGTAGCCGAGCTCGGCCAGCTTGGCGCGCAGCGCGTGCCGGCCGCTGTGCTTGCCGAGCACGATGTCGTTGTCGGTGAGGCCGACGTCGGCCGGCTTCATGATCTCGAAGGTCGAGGCCTCGCTGAGCACGCCGGCCTGGTGGATGCCGCTCTCGTGGGCGAACGCGTTGCGCCCGACGATCGCCTTGTTGCGCTGGATCTGGTACCCGGTGAGCGAGCTCACCAGGCGGCTGGTGCGGGCGATCTCGGTGGTTTCCACCCCGGTCTCGGCGGCGAAGAAGTCGCCGCGCGTGCGGATCGCCATCACGACCTCTTCGAGCGAGGCGTTGCCGGCGCGCTCGCCGATGCCGTTGACCGCGCACTCCACCTGGGTGGCGCCGGCGCGCACCGCCGCCAGCGAGTTGGCCGTGGCCAGACCGAGGTCGTTGTGGCAGTGTACGCTCACGGTCACGTCGCGCAGCGAGGGGCACAGCCGGTACAGTTCGCGGATGAGCTCGCCGAACTCCTGCGGCAGGGCGTACCCGACCGTGTCGGGCACGTTGATGGTCGTCGCCCCGCACTCGACGGCGACGCCCAGCACCTCCGCCAGAAACTCGGGCTCGGAGCGGCTGGCGTCCATGGCGCTGAACTCGACGTCGGCGCCGGCGCGGGTGCTCGTGAGGTCGCGCGCCAGGCTCACCATGGCGCGCGTGCCGGCGAGCACCTCCTCCGGCGTCTTCTTGATCTGGTATTTCATGTGTACCGCGCTGGTGCTGATGAACGTGTGGATGCGCGGCTTCTCGGCCGCCTTCACGGCGTCCCAGGCGGCCACGATGTCTTTCTCCATGGCCCGCGCGAGGCCGGCGATGCGCGGTCCCTCGATCTCGCCGGCGATCGCTTTGACGGCCTCGAGATCGTCCGGAGAAGCGATGGGGAAGCCGGCCTCGATGATGTCGACCCCCAGCTTGGCGAGCTGACGGGCGATCTCGAGCTTCTCGGCGCGGTTCAACGTCGCGCCCGGCGCCTGTTCGCCGTCGCGCAGCGTGGTATCGAAGATGTTGATGTAGCGGTGCTCGGTCACGAGGTACCCACACCTCCCAAGGCAGGAATCGTCGCCACTTGCTGTGTCACGGATCCGCTTGCGATCCAGGAAGGGGCCGTCAGGCCCGGCAGGTGTCTACGCATCCCCCCGCGGGGGGAGGAGCAGGGCGAGGCCGAGGCCGAGGAGGTCGAGCACGCGGGCGCGTACCTCAATGTGGTCCTCCCGGGGCAACGCGCTTGTGCTGCGGCGACGCATCGTGCCCTGAGTCTACGTCAGGCGCGCGCGAGGGCGCAAGCCTCGCGCCGCGACGGCAGGCTCCGAAGCCGGCGGCCGCGGCGGCAGGCCCCGGGGCCGCCGGGGCGGGGTAGTGCGGATCGGTAAGATAAGGAAAGGCCGCTTCCTTATCTTACCGATTCGCGACATGCCGCCCGGCCGCCCTCCTGAAGGCGCCGCCTCCCGGGTGCGCCTCAGGGCTCCGTGACCCCTGCCGCGCCCGTCGCTCGCGCGGGCGGCTCCGGCGGGCCCGCCGGCGACCCCGGCGCCCGCGGCGCCCGCGGCGCCCGCGGCATGGTCTTCCCTCAGTCGCGGAAGGCCGTGGTCGCCGCCCCCGGCATAGTCTCTGTGCGACCGCATTCCGTTGGCGATCCCGTTGGAAGTACTTCCAACGGGATCGTTGGAAGTACCGTCAACGGATTCGGCCGTCATGACCATCCCCATCGCTCAGGCGCCGGTGAGCCACGAATGGGGCGCCCGGCGGATGCACACAGCCGGCAGCGCTCCCGGCGGGCGCGGGCGGCCGCGGCGACTCGGGCGGGCGCGGCGACTCGGGCGCGGGGTAGTACGAAAAGGGAAGACAAGGATTCCTTGACTGTCGCGTCGCCCGCGGCCTTCCGCAGGCTCGCTCGCCGGGGGGAAGATAAGGATTCGCCGGAATTCCCTATCTTCCCTCGCAGTACTACCCCGCCGCGGCGGCCGCGGCGCGCGCGGCGCGCCGCGTCCGCCTTCTCGCGGCCGTCGATCCGCAGGCTGAACACGCAACCGGAGGGAAGGGGATGGTCACTTCGGCCGTTTTCGACCATGCGCCCGCCGGCGGGCCGCGTCCGCTGAGCGCGAACGTCAACGTTGACGCCGCCGTCTCGTCTCATCTCGGCCTCGAGGCCGAGGAACGCGACGACATGCCGGGCAGGCTCTTCGTGCGCGCCGGTAGCGGCACGCTGATCGTGCTCTACGAGCGTGCGCGCGCCACGGCCGACAGCACGGCCCTCACCTTCGAGGTCGGCGACATCCTGGGGACCGTCTCCGAGTTGCGTTCGCGCGGGGTCCAGTTCGAGGAGTGCGACTTCCCCGGCCTCAAGACCGTGAACGCGATCGCCGAGAGGGACGCCGACAAGCCCGCCCGGTTCAAGAACAGCGAGGGCAACATCCTCTGCGTCCACGAGTCGCTCGCCGCGTAAGCGCACGCGATCCGAACGGCGGGAACGCCCTGGGGCGGCGGGCTTCGCCGCCCGGCCACCCGGCCGCGCGGCCGCGGGCGGCGCGACAGCGGGGGCCGCCGGCGCAACGGGCGCCGACCTGCAGCGAGAACCGCTCTGATAGGATGACCGTGGTCCGGCCCGCGACGGGGCCCTTCGGGCTCGCGGGTCGCTAAATAGCGCTGCGCCGATCGGTCCGTCCGCGTCCACGGGGGTGTCACATGTCCAGGCGCCGGCTCCTTCTGCCCGTCTTCGTGCTCGCGCTCTTCGCGGCGAGCCCCCCTGCGGCGCTCGCCGCCTACGGCCCCCTGTGGTCGCAGCCGGTGGACGGGGCGGCGCGGCTGGTGGCCGGCGACTCCGGCGTCACCGTGGTCTGGGCGCTCGCCGACGGCGCGGGCAGCGCGCTCGTCGCGCAGCGCTACGACCCGGCCGGCGAGCCGCTCGGCGCCGAGCCGACCGTGCTCGTAGGCGGCATCACGGGCCTCAGCGACTGGCTGGCGACCGATGACGGAGCCGGCGGCGTGGTCGTGACGTGGAAGGCCGGCGGCGTGACCTCGGTGCTGCGCGTCGCGGCCGGCGGCGCCGGCGTCTACGATCCCGTGACGGTCTGCAGCGACGCCGCCGTGGCGGCGCTGCGCGGCCCCGGCGCCGTGGCGGCGCCGGTGCAGCTCGAGGCGGACGGCCTGGGCGGCGTCTACGTGCGGCTGTTGGCCACGCCGTCGCTGGCCTCCGGCGACACCCTGCTCGACTACGTCTCCCCCCTCGGCCAGGCCGCGCGGCCCGACCCCGGCCACGCCGTCGAAAAGGGCACCGTCGCGGGAATGAGCAGCGACGATCTCGGCCATCTGTTCGTCCTTCTGAGCGGACCGGGCCGCAACGGCGTGGCCGCGCAGCGTTTCACCCCCGAGCTGAGCGCCGACGCCGACTGGCCCGAGCCCATCCCGCCCTACAACCCATTGCTGGGCCCGCCGCCCGCCACGCCGCAGACGCCCCTGGGCATCGTCGCCGCGTCCAGCGCCACGATGGCCTGGCGCGAGGGCGGCGAGGTCAAGGTGCAGCGCTTCTCCGCCGGCGGCGACCGCCTGTGGCTGCGGCCCGTCGCCGTGAACGCGAGCGGATCGCCGACGCTCGCCGGCGACGACTGGGGCGGCTGCTACCTCGCGGGCGCGTCCGGCGACGGACTGCGCGTGCAGCACCTCGCCGGGGACGGCGTGCCCGTCGGCGATCCCGACGGCAGCGTGCTGTCCCTCGGCCTCGCCGACCCCCGCGTGGCCGACGTCTCGTGGGATCGCGCCGGCGACCTCGCCGTCGCCTACGGCGACGGCGCAGCCTCCGCCGGCGTGGCGCGCATGACCTATCTCGGCGCGTGGTCGCGTCCCGCGCTGAGCCCCGCTCCGTCAGCGCTCAGCGCCCTCGGAGCCGATGGCGCCGGCGGCGACTACGCCCTCGGCGCGGGCGCGGGCGCCCGGCTGTGGCGCCTCGGCGAAGCCGCGCTCGCGCTGACCCTGCGCCCCCGGGCGTCCACGATCGTCTACGGAGAGAAGGTCGGCGTCGCCGGTTACCTGACGGCCGCCGGCGACCCGCTCGCGGGCAGCCCCGTCGAGATCCGCTGGACCACCGACGGCGGCGTCACGAAGACGGCGGCGACGGCGACCACCGACGGCGAAGGCTTCTACGAGGCGACGATCGCCCCCGCGGCCACCGCCGCCTGGACCGCCGCGGCCGCCGGCCCCGGCGGCGAGGCCATCGTCAGCGAGGCGTCCCCCAGCCTGGAGGTGGCGCCCGAGGTCTCGATCGCGCTTGCCGACATCAAGGTCGGCGCCGGGTACGTCGAGATCTTCTCGGGCGCCGTCAAGCCGGCCCACGCCGGCAGCCGCGTGCTCGTGCAGCGGCAGAGCGGCCGCTCCTGGCGCACGCTGACGAGCGGCTCACTGGACGGGCGCTCCCGCTACCGTGTCTCGTGGCCGCTGCCGCTGCGCTCGGCCACCTACCTGTTCCGCACGCTGCTCCCGGCGCACGCCGACCACGCGGCGGGGGTCTCGCGCACCGCCCGCCTGCAGGTCGTGGTCAACGCCGGCCGCTTCCGCTGAGCTACAGCTCCACGCGCCTGCCGCCGAGCAGCTCGCAGCTCGCCACGAGATCGGCGAGCTGCTCGGCGGTGAGCGGCTCATCGAGCGTCAGGCCCATCATGGCCTCGTGCTCTTTGAAGTCGCGGCCCACGCCCATCTGGCCGATGTTGATGCCGAACTGACCGACCTTGGTGCCGATCCGCCCGATCATCCCGGGCACGTCCGAGTAGCGCAGAAAGACCATGTGCGGCGCCGGCTCGATGTCGACGTCCTGGCGGTACACCCTGACCAGGCGTGGCCGGTGCTTCGGGCCCAGGGTCGTGCCCGACACAGAGACCTCGCCCTGCGCGTCGCGGGCCGTGACCGTGATGAGATTGAGAAAGTCGATGGCCGCCGGCTGCTTGCTCTCCTTGGCGGTGATGCCGCGCTCCTCGGCGATGTTCTGCACGTTGACGAAGTTGACCGGCCCGTCGACCTTGTCGGCCAGGACGCCCTGCAGCACGCCGAGCGTGAGGATGCGCGTGTCGTAGCGGGCGATGCCGCCGCCGTAGCCGATCTCGAAGGCGTCGACCGGGCCCTCGGCGAGCTGCACGACGAGCTTGCCGAGCTGCTTGCAGAGCCCGAGGAACGGCATCAGCTCGTCGGCGTCCTCGCCGGGCGCCAACGGGACGTTCACGGCGTTGCTGGCGAACTCGCCGTTCAGCACCGCCGCCACCTGCTCGGCGATGATCGTGCCGGCGCGCAGCTGGGCCTCCACCGTGCTGGCCCCGAGGTGCGGCGTGGCGACCACGCTGTCGTACTTGAACAGCGGGCTCTCGGTGGTGGGCTCCTTGGGGTACACGTCGACCGCCGAGGCGGCGACCTTGCCGCTCTCGATGGCGCGCGCCCAGGCGTCTTCGTCGATGATGCCGCCGCGGGCGACGTTGACGACGCGCACGCCGTCCTTCATCTTGGCGAACTCCTCGTCGCCGATGAAGCCGAGGGTGTCGGCGTTCTTGGGCAGGTGTACGGTGATGAAATCGGCCTCGCGGTAGATCTTGTCGGGGTCGTCGGCGCGCTTGAGGCCGAGCTCGTGGAACCTTTCGGCCGGCACGAACGGATCGTAGGCGAGCACGTCCATGCCGAGGCCGCGGGCGTCCTCGGCGACGAGAAAGCCGATGCGTCCCAGGCCGAGGATGCCCAGCGTCTTGCCGCGCAGCTCCACCCCGCCCTTGCCCCACTTGCCCTTCTCCCAGCGACCGTCTTTGAGGTCGGCGTGCGCCTGCGGCAGGTTGCGGGCGCAGGCCATGATGAGGGCCACGGTGAGCTCCGCGGCGGAGAGCACGTTGCTCTGCGGCGCGTTGACGACGATGACGCCGCGCTTGGTCGCCGCGGCCACATCGACATTGTCGACGCCGACCCCGGCGCGGCCCACCACCTGGAGCTTCGCGCCGGCCGCGATGACGTCCGCCGTCACCTTGGTCGCCGAGCGGATGATGAGGCCGTTGTACTCGGGGATGCGCGCCAGGAGCTCGTCCGCATCCCAGTCCGTCCCCACGTCGACCTGGAAACCCTGCTCCTCGAGGAACGCGATGCCCTCGGCGGCGAGCTTCTCCTTGATCAGGACCTTCTTCTTGTCGGTCATCCCGGTCGCCCCCCTCAGAGCTGCACGGTGCTCTGCACGAACACCTGTTCGGCGGCCGCCGCGGAGGCGCCCCACTTGACGTCGTAGCCCAGCTCGGCGAGGACCATCTCGACCGTGGTGAGCCCGACGATGATGTCGCTGTGGCCGAAGTAGCCGCAGTGGCCGAAGCGGAAGATCTTGCCCTTGAGCGGCCCCTGGCCGCCGGCCAGCCACACGCCCCACTTGTCGCGGGCGATCTTGCCGATCTTGCCGCCGTCGATGCCCTCGGGCACCCTGACGGCCGTCACCGAGCTGGCCTCCGGGTCCTCGGGGCCGAAGAGCTCGAGGCCGAGCGCCTTGACGCCCTCCCTGGCGGCGCGGGCGAGCACGCGATGCCGCTCGAACACGTTCTGCAGACCCTCTTCCCTGATGAGGTCGATGGCCACGTTCTGCGCGACCATGAGGCTCACGGCCGGCGTGTACGGCGTTTGCGCGGAGTCGCCGGTCATCTTCTTGCGCGCCGCGACGTAGTCGTAGTAGAAGCGCGGCGTGGTACACGTGTCGATGACCGCCCACGCCTTCTCGCTGACCGCCACGTAGGCGAGACCCGGGGGCGCCATGAGCGCCTTCTGGGAGCCGGCCACGCAGATGTCGATGTGCCACTCGTCGGTCTTGAGGTCGGTGGCGCCGAGGCCGCTGATCGCGTCGACCACGAGGATCGCCGGCGTCCCGGCGACGATCTCGCCGATCGCCTTGATGTCGTTGACCACGCCTGTGGACGTCTCGCTGTGCTGCACGTACACGGCCTTGATGGCGGGGTCGGCGGCGAGCGCCTTCTCGATGTCGGCGGGCACGGCCCTGGCGCCCCACTCGTAGTCGAGGGCGGTCACCTCGGCGCCCCAGGTGGCGGCAAGCTTCTTCCAGCGCTCGCCGAAGTTGCCCATACTGGCGACGAGCACGTGGTCGCCGGGGTTCACCACGTTGACCACGGCGCTCTCCATGGCGCCGGTGCCGCTGGCCGCGAAGACGATGATGTCGTTCTGCGTCTGGTAGATGTACTTGAGGCCGGCGACGACCTGCTTGAGGATCTCGGTGAAGCGCGGCGCGCGGTGATGGACGACCGGCTGGGAGAGCGCCGAGAGCACCTCCGGCGGCACGGGCGTGGGGCCGGGAGTGATGAGAAAACGCTTCTGCATCGTGGCGTCCTTTCGGGGCGGTTCGAGGCCGGGGCGCTGGGTGCCGGCAGAGTGTACGGACGAAAGTGCAAGCCGCAATCCTAGCTAACGGACGGCGGCCCTCACAACTGCCGGCCGAGCGCGGCTCCTACAGCTCGACGCCCTTGCCGAACGCCAGCCCGCAGCGCTCGACGAGCTGATCGAGCTGATCCGCGCCCAGCGGCTCGTCGAGGGTGAGGGCCATCACGGCCTCCCGCTGAGCCGCACCACGGCCGACCGACATGTGGCGGATGTTGATCCCCCACTCCCCGAACATGGTGCCGACGGCGCCGCCCACGCCCGGCGCATCGACGTAGCGCAAAAAGAGCATGTGCGGCGCCGGGTCGATGTCGATGTCTTCGCCGAAGACCCTCACGAGCCGCGGCTTGTGCTCGGGGCCGAGCGAGGTGCCCGAGACCGACACCTCGCCGCGGGAGCCGAGCGTGGACACGGTGATGAGCCGGGGGAAATCGGGAAGGTCCGACTGCTTGGTCTCGTGCGCGGTCAAGCCGCGCTCGTCGGCGAGGGACTGCACGTTCACGTAGTTGACCCGCCCCTCCACCTGGCCGGCGAGCACGCCGCCAAGCACGCCGAGCGTGAGGATGCGCGTATCGAAGTAGGCGAAGCTGCCGCCGTAGCTGATCGCGATGTCATCGACGGGGCCGCCCGCCAGCCCCACGAGCAAGCGCCCCAGCTGGGCGCAGAGGCCCAGGTACGGCATCAGCTCGTCGGCGTCGTCGACCAGCGTGAGGGGCACGTTGACGGCGTTGCTCGCGAGCTCGCCGCGGAGCACCGCGGCGACCTGCCCGGCGATCATGAGCCCCGCGCGCCGCCGCGCGTCCACCGTCGACTCTTCCAGATGAGGCGTCAAGAGCACACCGTCGTGCGCGGCCAGAGGACCGGCGGCCGGCGCGTCGCCGGGGTACACCAAGGCGGCCGCGGCCGCCACCTTGCCGCTCGCGATGGCGCGCGCCCACGCGGCGCGGTCGATGACGCCCGGCGGCGACAGGCTGATGACGCGCACGCCGTCCTTCATCCGCGCGAACTGGTCATCGCCGACGACCCCCTTCGTCTGCGCGCCGGCGGGCAGGTCCACGACGATGAAGTCGGCCTCGGCGTAGACACGCTCGGGGTCGTCGTCGGCCGTCAGGACCTTCATGCCCAGAGCCGGCGCGTCCTCCGCGAGCAGCGCCGCGACAGGAGTCGACCCGACGATGCCCAAGGTCCGGCCGCGGACCTCCACGGCCGACCGCGCCCACTTGTCCGGCTCCCACCGGCCGGCGCGAAGGTCGGCGTGCGTGCCCGCCAGGTCGCGGGCGCACGCCAGCACCAGCGCCAGCGCCTGTTCGGCCGCGGAGATCGCGTTGCTCTGCGGCGTGTCGGCCACGACGACGCCGCGCCTGGTGGCCTCCGCGACGTCGATGTTGGCGACGCTCAGCCCGGTGCGACCCACCACCTGCAGGTCGGCGCCGGCGCGCAGGATCTCCGCGCTCACGGCATGCGCCGGGCCGACGATCAGGCCGTGGCAACCGGGGATCCTGCGCAGCAGCTCGCCTTCGTCCCAGCCGGCGCCGGCGTCGACCTCGAGGCCGTCGCCGCGGAGCAGCTCGATGCCCTCGAGGGCGAGCTCCTCGAGAACGATGACTCTCTTCTTCTCGTTCATCTCACGGCCCCCAACGGAGAGTGACGGTCCTCTGGGGACCGGGCGAGCTCGTGCAAGGCTAGACCACGGCGTAGGGCGGCGTCCACCTCGCGAGCGACGCCTGATCGGGCGCCCCCGCGCGGCCGGGCCGCCCCAGGCGCGAGGCGGGCGGCGGTGCGCGACAGGGGAAGACAGGCTCCCGCCGGGGCCGCCCGCGCGGGCGGCCGGGCGGGCGACAATGGCCGAGCGGCCGGGCGGCATGTCGCGGATCGGTAAGATAAGGAAAGGCCCTTTCCTTATCTTACCGATCCGCACTACCCCGCCCGGTCGGCCACGGCGGCTGCGGCGGCAGCGCCGTTGCGCGCTTCCTCAGCCGCCACGGGTAGGCTCGTTCTCCTCGAGGATGGCCTCGGCCTCGCGGCGCGGCGGCACAGGTCCAGGTGTACGTCGAGGGTAGATAAGCGATGCGGCGTTATGGTGCGCCGACGACGCTGCACGCACTGGCGCCGGCGCACCAAGGCGCCACTCCAGGGATCGCCTTATCTTTCCCGTGACGACTACCCCGGCGGGCGGCGGCGCCACGGCGCAGGGCGGCGCTCTGAGGGTACGAGGACGCGAAGGGCCCGGAGCAGGCGCTGCATGGGTCCACGCACGAGGCGCAGGGATCCGCGCACAGGCCGAATGGATCCCCCGCTGCGCCTGGGTTGTTGTCCGGGTTGACACGAAGATCGTGTAGCACCAGAATCGTGGCCATGAAGAACGTCACCATCACTCTCGACGAGGAAGTGGCCCGGTGGGCGCGGGTCTGGGCGGCGCGCCACGATACCAGCGTCTCGCGGATCCTCGGAGAGCTGCTCCAGGAGCGCATGCTCCGGGAGGAGGGCTACGAGGCGGCCATGCAGCAGTACCTGGCGGTCACCCCCCGAGCGCTGAAGACCAGCGGCGGCTATCCCACGCGGACCGAGGCGCACGAGCGCCCGTGCCCTGAGCGCTCGCTCCGCGAGCGCTCGCGCCCGTGAACCCCACCTGTTTCATCGACACGAACGTGCTGGTCTACGCGCGCGACGCCTCCGCGCCCGCAAAGCAGCCTGCGGCCGAGCGCTGGCTGCGGCTGCTCTGGGCCACGCGCTCCGGCCGGGTGAGCGCCCAGGTGCTCAATGAGTACTACTCCGTGGTGACCGAGAAGCTGCGGCCCGGGCTGGGTCGCGACGAGGCGCGCGCCGACGTGCGCAACCTGATGGCGTGGGCGCCCGTGCCCACGGACGGCCCCGTCGTCGAAGGGGCCTGGACCGTCCAGGATCGCTACGGTCTCTCCTGGTGGGACTCGCTGGTGGTGTCGGCCGCTCAGGTGGCCGGTTGCGCCTGGCTTCTTACCGAGGATCTCCAGCACGGCCAGGCGCTCGACGGAGTCACGGTGGTCGACCCCTTCCGCACGGCGCCGGAGGAGCTTCTCGGCTGAGGCCCGCTGGGCCAAGAGCTCATCCGTCGCCACGCTCTGCCCGCAAATGCCGAAGTTGACGCCTATCATGTTGCCATTGCCACCGTAAACGGCGTCGAATACCTATTGACCATCCCCTTCCCTCCGGTTGCGCGTTCAGCCTCCGGATCGACGGCCGCGAGAAGGCGGACATGGCGCGCCGCGCGCGCAGGGGCCGCCGCGGCCGTCGGACCCGCCGCGGCCGTGGGAGCCGCCGCGGGGGGGTAGGGTGAGGGAAGATTAGGAATTCCGGCGAATCCTTATCTTCCCTCCGGCGAGCGAGCCTGCGAACGGCCGTATGCGACCCGACAGTCAAGGAATCCTTGTCTTCCCTTTTCGCACTACCCCGCGCCGGGGTCGTGGGAGCCGCCGCGGCCGCCCGCGCGGCCGCCGGCGCGCCCGCCGGGGTGGCCGCGCCAGCCGGCGCGCCCGCCGGGCGCCCCATTCGTGGCTCACCGCCGCCGGGGCGACGCCGTCGGC
>Ga0247842_10001332_pt1 | contig 42053 bp, 54 predicted proteins | sample LaCruzMarch2015__3_FD_192411 | JGI IMG/M metagenome (GOLD analysis project Ga0247842, IMG submission 192411) | Freshwater microbial communities from meromictic Lake La Cruz, Castile-La Mancha, Spain - LaCruzMarch2015_19m | ecosystem: Environmental > Aquatic > Freshwater > Lake | place: Spain...
AACTACTGGATGCTTAAATCTCCGCTTGGAAGACGTTAAGTTAAAGAACACTAATGCAACTCCAAAACCTGGTATTGTTCTTCAAGCAAACACCACTGGTATGGCAAAGAATGTTGATATTCGTATAGTTTCTGGCATTGTTTTTGTATCGTCTGTTGCCAAGATGAACTGGGATGATAATTGTCTTGGTTATAATGCTGATGGTGAAAATGGCGATCTAATTGGTACAGGTGGTAGTGGAAGTATTAACTCAATAGTTACCAACATTCAAACTGAAGTTTCTGGTACTTATGATTCAAGTGCTTTTGCTCCTGGAGCTGATGGAAATGTTTTCGAAAGATTAGACTTCATTCAAGCAGCCTTAGCTTCTCCACAGGGAGATCTCTATAGAATAGGTGCTTGTGATGTTGCCATGGTTGCATCTACTACTAATATTGTATGTCTTGATATTGCTGGTGCTGGAGATGATGTATTTAACAATAAATACTACATGCAAATTCTTAGAAATGATAATGCGCATGGCGTAGCTCCTGAAACCGAATTACGTTTAATTACTGATTATGTTTCTGGTACAGGTACATTTACAGTTAATGCGTTTAGTGTAAATGTAGAAGCATCAGACAAGATTGCAGTTATTCATGAAAGCCTAGTAATGATAGGTCGCGATGATGCTGCTAATAATGTTATTACAAATGCTGTTGTTGCTAATGCAAATGGTTCGCTTCTTGAAAGAGCAGAATTTATTCAGGCAGCTGTAGCTGATGCTCAAGCTGATATTGGTGATCCTTCTGCCAGAGCCAATTTCAAATCTTTAGAAACAATGATTGGCGTTCCTGATGCAGTCAATTCGAATTTAGATGATTTAATTCGAACTGGATACGATAGTACTGCAATTACTGCTAATGCTAACGGTTCAGTCATTGAACAATTGAAATTCTTACAATCAAATATAGTTCCTGATTTATCAGGTTTAGTATTTCGTGGACAGTGCGATGCAGCAATGGGTGCTTCTGCAACCATTATTGCTTGTGCTGGTTTGGCTGGATATGGTGAAGATTTATTCAACACTAAGTATTACATGCAGGTTATTAAGAATGCAAACGTACCTGGTGCTGCTCCTGAATCGGAGATCCGTCAGATTACTAATTATGTATCAGCAACTGGGACCTTTACAACTAACGCCTTTAGTAATGTTGTAGAAGCTGCTGATGATATTATGATCATTCATGAATCATTGATTTCTGGTACTTCTTCACTTGGAACTTTAGTCAACACCATTAACACTAATGTCAACACCATCAACACTAACGTTGGTGATGCATCCGGTGACACATTAACTAGTATAGCTGCAAAGTTGGGCGATGGTGCTACAACTGTTACAGCTGATTTAACTGGTTTGGCAACTGATATTGGTGATCCATCTGGCGATGCTTTGATAAGCTTGACTGCCAAAATTGGCGATAGTGCAAACACAGTTTCAGGGCAGGTTGATAAACTTGATATGGTTACTCTTGCTGTAGCTCCTACTGCTGGTTCTTTGGCAACTTTTATTGCTTCTGGCGGTGTTGGTTTGGGTACAGCATTAGACAACTCTAAATCAATTGTTGATGCTATTGGTTCTGATGGTACTACTGTTGCCGTAAATACTACTTCGGTTGGTGGACAGGTTCTATTAGCCAAAGCAGAAGCATTGAAGATTGATAGTGCAACATTGGCTGTTTCCCCAACTGCTGGATCTTTAGCTAGGTTTGTAGCTTCTGGTGGTACTGCTCTCGGTACTCCTTTAGCTGATAGCAAGTCATTGATCAATGCTATTGGTACCGATGGTACAACTGCTGCTGCCGCAACTGCTGCAAGTGCTGCGTCTCTATTTGGTGCAATTGGTACCAATGAAGCAGACGTAACAACTCCGTTTACCTCTGATGCAGTTGAAGCAAATGCTGATGGTACTATACTAGAGCGCGAAGAGTATATTCAACAAGCGCTTAGTACGTTGGCTACATTTTCCGCAGCGAGGAATGGATTGGTATATCGTGGAATTTGTGATGCAGGAATGGCGCCTTCTACAGCCACTATTGTTATACCAAGTTTGGCTGGATATGGTGAAGATTTATTCAACACTAAGTATTACATGCAGGTTATTAAGAATGCAAACGTACCTGGTGCTGCTCCTGAATCGGAGATCCAACCTATTATCGGTTATGTATCAACAACTGGTACTTTTGTAGTATTCCCAGGTTACACTGTTAATGTTGAAGCTGGTGACACAATGATGGTTCTACATGAATCACTTGTTTCAAAGTCAGGAACAGCGGGAACGTTTTTAAGTGCTGGTGAAAATATTTCAAAAATTGATGCTACCTCTCTTGTTGCAGCTCCTGCTCCTGGTTCACTAGCTTCATTTGTCGCTTCTGGTGGTGTTGCACTGGGCACAGGACTAGCCGCTTCCAAGTCCATTATTGATGCCATAGGTTCTAATGGCACTACATTGGTTTATGGGTCAGGATCTGCTCTAGGTGCTATCGGTACTGTTTTCTGGATTAAAAAGACAATGGTCTCAAGTGATATTGTTTCCGGTGCTCCAGTAGATATTACTGGTGTATCAAGTGCTGGAGAATTAGCAATTGAAGATGTTGTCGTGAAGACAGATGGCACTGGTTTAGCTGGTGGTACTAACTTTGAACTAAAGAGTAATAATGCCAAAGGACAGTTGAACTTCTTTGTCGAAACTGTTGCTAACTTAGGTGCTAGTGTAACTGTAGACAATAGTGATGCATCTGTTCTTGGTGAACATACTGTTCTTGAATCTGGAAAGAAACTCCAAGTTCAAGCAACAGTAGGTGATTGTACTGGTGCAGGAACGATTGACATATATGTTAAGTTACGTCGTCTTGCTGCTGGTGCAATTGTTGCTGCATTATAATGATAATTAGATGGGTGGTGGGTAACTACCACCCTTCTTTTAGTTGTTCTTGGTAAATACTAGTGAGGGATTATGCCGCACACACTTACGACACAGATTTTAGAGCAGGGTCCGAAATTTACTATTGTCAAAGTTACTATTAAAGGTGATGTAGCTACTGCTACTGAATTAGTTAACGCAGTTTTGTTTGATGCCTCCGCATATAGTACAAAAACAGATAACAAGTTATTCGATATTTCATATTGCTTAAATGGCTTTAGCGCTAAATTAATTTGGGATGCTACAACAGATGTTACATTAATGTCTTTAGCACAGGATCGCCCATATCATAATTGTTACATTAAACTTGGTGGGCTTAAAAATGCCACAACCACAACTGGTAGAACTGGCGATATTTTAATAACCACCTCAGGCCTGGCTTCAACAGCCAGAGATGGTCATATTACATTGCGTTTAGCGTGGAGATAATATGCCAAACATTATAACTACCCAAGTTTTAGAAAGAGGGCCTAAGTTCACCGTAGTAAAATACACTATAATTGGCGATAATTCTGGCGAGGAAACTTTAACAAAACTTTTCGATGCTTCTCTTTATAGTGCTGCGACTGATGATAAAATTTTCGATATTTCTTATAATTTGAATGGATTTACAATTGAATTATTTTGGGAGGCAGATGTTAATGTACGACTCATGTCTCTTGCTGGCAATCACCCATACAAAGAATCTATGATTAAATTTGGTGGATATAAGAATAACGGTGGAGAAGGACAAACAGGAAGTATCTTATTCACAACAACCAATCTTGGTAAAGATGATGATGGTCATATAATTTTCCGTATTGCATGGAGATAGCGAAATGGGTAGGTCAAATTTTCTCAAAAAAGGTAGCTGGAATGTAATCTGCGACAGATGTGGTGGTAAATTTAAAGCAGAAAAAGTTCAACTTGAATGGGATAATTTGTATGTATGTAAAGATTGCTACGAAATAAGGCAGCCACAAGATTTTACAAGAGGCTATATAGATAGACAGGTTGCACCTTTTGTTCGATCTCCACCTGTAGATGAATTTTTGGATTAAACTATGCCAACATCAAATACTACAAGTTATACAATTTCTGCAGCCGATTGCATTAGGATGGCCCTTGAAGATATTAATATTGTAGGACAGGGCGATAGTGTTACCGATTATGATTATGGAATTGCGGAAAATAAATTAAATTTAATGATTAAGTCCTGGCAAAACCAAGCTGAACACTTGTGGGTTAGGCAGAAAATAATATTATTCTTGCAAAAAGCGCAGAGTGCATACGAAATTTCCCTTACAAGTACTGATAATGTAACTGCTGATGAAATAAATAGTACTCAATTAACTGCGAATGCAATTGTTGGTGCGACCACAATTACAGTTTCAAGCAGTGTTGGTTTTGCTGCAAGTGATAAAATTGGCATTCAATTAGATAGTGGATATTTCTTTTGGACTACGGTGGTTAATGTTTTGTCAGCCACATCCATACAGATTACAAATCCTTTTGCGAGTACTGCAACTGCTGGATTATATGTTTTTGGTTATACAAACAGATTAACAACTGTTTTCAATCCCTATTCAGCCACAAGACACTTAATAACTAGCACTTTAGACACTCCATTACTTTTTCAATCATATTTAGATTATACAAACATGCCAAATAAAGTTAGTTTGGGTGCTCCAAATATGTGGTCTTATGATAGGCAAATAGATAAGTTAATAATTAATATTTGGCAAAATCCAAGTGATGTTTCTTATTATTTAAATTTTGTTGTAGATCGAAAAATTCAAGATATGAATGTTAATGATGATGATTTTGATTTCCCACAAGAATGGGGCGAAGCAATAGAATTAAACCTAGCTGTAAAGTTAGCACCAGTATATGGGAAAGCTCAAGGTGAAAACTTTGCAAAACTAGAGCAGCAAGCACAAGAAAGTTTAATGCGTGCCATGGAAAACGATAATGAATTAGGTTCTATATACATTATGCCATCTCGTAGTGGATTAAGGGGACGTTAATGCCAGTTCAGAGAGCACCAATAGATTTTGCCCCACAAGCAAAAGAATATACTGCTAAACAGCTGAATGCTCAGGTATGTAAAAACTGGTATGGAAATATAGACGAAAGTGCAGCATTTAAAAAAGTGCTATTCCCCTTTCCTGGTTCTGATCTATGGTCGGATGATAGCGGTCTAAATGATAATGTCAGGGGAATGTACAGTCTAAACGGTTATTTTTATGCTGTAATTGATGATGAATTTAGAATATATAACGATAATGGTGACTGGAATAAAGTAGGCACGCTCAAAACCGCCATGGGAATTGTTAAGTTTATGGCAAATGATAATCAAATATTTGTTACTGATTATCAATTTGGATATATATATCAATTGGTAACTACTTCTTCCAGGACAGCCGGAACTTTCTTTCAGATTACGAATGCAAGTTCTGATATTGGAAAGGTAACCTTTCTTGGTTCGGGCATGGGTACCGGCGAACTATCAGCTTTGGGTACATTTACAGGAAGTAATGATAGAAGATATTACATTACAATTGATGGTCAATCTCTATCATCTATAACAACTCCAATTTTCACAGGAACTGGAAAGAATGATCCTATAGTTACGTCTGGAATTTACAACGGTTTGGTAAATAAAAATTTTGTGGTACAGATAGATGGTTTATCCACAACTGACACGTTTAAATGGAGCAATAACGGAGGGGTAACATGGGCTGCATCAACAGTTCCTGTTTCTCTTTCTCCGATAACATTACAAGACGGGATAAAAATAGTTTTTAAATTTATAACCGGTCACACTATGGCCGATTCATGGTCGTTTACTGGCAATGCTGCTGGGACTGAGGACACATTTAAATGGAGCAATGATGGTGGTACTACTTTTACAGGACAAAACATACCTATTACTAGCTTTGACCAACCTTTGGATGATGGAATAATAATAAAATTCGTACATACTTCTGGTTATACTAAAAACGACAGCTGGATTTTTGATGTTACTATTGATGATGTATTTTATCCGCCTATTACACCAATTTATTTAGATACTTATGGGGTTTTCCCAAAGAGTAATACTGAAAGATTTTATATATCTGATATTGAAGATTTTAGTTCTGTAAATGCACTGGATTATGCGAGTACTAATGCTTTCCCTGATAATGTTGTTTGTGGAATAGCTATTAATCAAGAAATATTCTTTATTGGAAATTATACAACTGAAGTTTGGATCGATGCGGGTACGAGTCCTTTCCCATTTCAGAGAAGGCCTAATTTACTTATAAATTGGGGAACAAAAGCACCATATTCTTTAGCTTCAGCTTCTAACAATGTAGTATTTTGGCTTGCTCAAAACATTAATGGTGGTCGTGTGGTTGTCATGCTAGTTAATTATCAAGCGCATGTGATTTCTGACAAGCCTCTAAATGACAAATTGCAAGAGTATGATTATATAGATGATGCATTTGGTTTTGTATGCGAATGGACAGGAAAGATATTTTATTTTCTTACTTTCCCAAGTCAGGATATAACATGGGTTTATGATTTTGATTCCCAAGCTTGGAGGCAGAGAACAACTGTACGAGCTCCGAATGATGTTAAAGATAAAGATTATATTGAGGGTAGATATTTAGCTAATTGTCATGTTTATCATAATGGAGAACATTATATTGGTGATTGGCAAAGTGGAAAGATTTATAGAATGTCTGGTACTTATTTTAAAGATGGTCTTATGCCAATAATTAATGAAGCGATTAGCGCTCCATTACATGTTAATTTGAATAGGATAGCTGTGTATTCGTTACAGCCAGCATTAGAAGCGGCTGTTGGATTGGTTTCAGGACAAGGAAGCGATCCAATCGTTATGTTGCAATACTCTACAGATGGTGGTTATAGCTGGAGTAAAGAAATTCATGCAACTGTAGGTAAGGTTGGTGAGACGATGAGACGTTGTAAATTTAATAAACTAGGGTTTGGACGGGAATTCGTATTTAAAATAAGAATTTCCGATCCGATATATAAAGTATTAAAAGGTGCAATTGTAGAAATAGAAGATACTGGATCATAAGTGGAGTTTATTTATGGCAAATACAAATGTAAAAATATTACAACCGCCCACACCTGCGATGCTTAAGGATGAGAATGCACATTATAGATTTTTATTAGCATTGTATGAAAGAACTGGGGGCGCTGAACCCAATGGAGCTGATCTTACTAATCTCAAGGTATCTGTTCCGGAATTAAATATGTTGTCTGGTGTTAACGTTGGTAAGTCAATACAAGCACAACTTGATGAAAAAATAACTGGCGTAGTTGTTCCATAAAGGTCTGATAGAGGATTAATATCATGTTAAGTTCTATTTTTGGTGGTTCTGGTAATGCTCAAGATATATATGGTGCAAGTGAGCAAAAAATACTTGATGCTATTAAAGCAGCTCAAGCGCAAGGGCGAACAGATATTGCGGATTCATTGAAAAAATCAATGGGGATGAATCAGCCTTATATGCAAGCTGGCACTGATGCTATGTCTGCTTATTTAAACAGTTTGGGGATTGGTGATAAAGGTGCTGCTGGTCAAAGTTCTTTGATGCAGCAATTTCAATCTAGTCCCGGTTATACATATGCAGTTAATGAAGCAACTAATGCTGCAAGAAGAAGAGCTGCGGCAAGTGGGCAAGGAATGTCTGGAGCTGAAATGAGGGGTATATCAGCTCAAACTCAAGGAATAGCGAATCAAGACTGGAGCAATTGGTTAAATAACTATCAGGGTAGATTGAGTAATATAGCTGGAATGGGACAAGCTTCTGCTTCACATCAATCGGGATTAGAAGCTCAAGGCGGAATGGGCTTGGCTAATTTAGGATTGAATTATACAAAGATGAGCACAGAAGAGATGCAGGCTGCGGCGAAGGCTAAGGCTGAGGCTGAGATGTCTAAAGGAAACTGGTTAGGTAGTATGGGCAGTTTGCTTGGTGGCGTGGGTGGCTTTATGTTTGGGGGTCCGGCTGGAGCTGCTGCCGGTTCTCAAGGTGGAAAGGGTGCTATGGATTGGTTATCTAAATTATTCCAATAGGTGAAAATTATGGCGTTAGACATGACCCCAAATTATTTAGGTTTTGCAGAATTAGAAGCAAGAAAAGGTGGTAGCCCCATAATGCAGGCTCTTAAAACTGGCCTTCAAACCTATGGTGATGTTCAGGATTTGATCCAGAAGACACGGATAACACAAGCACAGCCTAAAGAAATAGAACAAAAATTAAAGCGTGGAGAGCAGGAAGTAAAACGTGGTGAGCAATTATTAGTCAAAGGAGAATTGGAGGCAAAATTTCTTCCTACTCAATTACAGCAAGAGCAAACAGCGCGACAATATGAAGTGGAAACTAAAAGATTGCTTTTAAAAGCTTTGCCACAAGATATAAGAAATAAATTAAGCTCACAACAATTAAATAATATTCATCTTGGGCTACAAAACAAAGTGGCGTCTATGTCAGTTGATCAATTGCAAGAGCAAGTTGCTCAAGGTGAATTAGCAAAAATATATCAGACGCATTTAAATTATCCTGAAGGGAAAGACGATCAATACCAACTTTCCAGGAAAAAGCTCAAACATTACGGCATGGATTTGCCTGAAAATTTAGATGATAGTGTCATTGCCAGAGCAAAAAGTGCTTATGATACAGCACAAAGGATGGATCCATTTAATCAAGCAATGGCAAAAATAAGATTGATGAATGAGGGAAAAGTAGATGTTGCTGAACTCAAAAAAACAAACGGTGCGCAATCTGCATTTGATAAAAAAGCCGAAGGGATAAGTGCTCAATGGTTAGAACAAGACTTGCCAAATGCTGCGGCAACAGCGAATGATATTAAGATTCAAGCACAAGATATGAGAAACTCAGTTAAAGAAAATGAATGGGCTTATGGCCCAGTCGTAGGAAATGTAACTAAATTTGCATTACCTTTTGTTAATCAAGCTGATGCTAAAAGTTTAAATATAGCTTTAGATAAACTTGCTGCAACTCCTGGAGCATCAAGAGGAACCAAGGCATTGTTGTCTACAATTATTCGGGCAAAAGTTAGCGTTTCTGATCCAGTATCAGCTATTTATGGCAAGTTAGATGATATTGAAGCAGCCACTCATATAACTCAGCAGCAGTTGAGTTTTGCTAATATGATGCGACAGAATGGGATAACTTCTAAAGCACAAATTGAGGAATCATGGGATAAGTTTTTGGGTTCACAAAAATTCAAAGATGCTCATGGAAAATTGAGAGGCGAATTGGCAGATACTTGGGATGAATATTTTACTGAACATCCCGAAGATTTACCTCAGGCTGCTAAACAAAAAATGGCTGACGACCAAAAGTTTGGAAATGCTGTCCAGACTCAACAATTAACTAACGAAGTTTTTGGAGGTGCAGCAGGACCATCAGCGCCATTCAATAATGGAATAATTTCAGATTTCAATCCTGGATCAGCTAGTCCAAACTCTATATTAACTGGTGAATAATGACTACTAAATTATCACTTACTAAAAATATTGGAAAGATATCGGGAATCGCTCCAGAACCCGGATATGAAAATCCGCAAATGGAACAAGGACTCGAATTTTCCAAAAAAATGGCTGATGAGGTTAATCAAGGGAATAAAACACCGACTATAGAAGAGATATCGCCACCTCAAAGTCAGCCAACACCTTCCATTGGAGATCAATTAAAAGCTTTACGCGAACAGAGATTAACAAAGAAGCGTGAACAAGAAGTGCAGATGACGGCACAGCCAAATGCACAAACTGAAAAACCAATAGATTATGATGCAGAGCCCCATGGTTTTGACAATAGCGATAAAATGTCAATGCTTGGTTCTGTTTTTCTTGGTGGAGCAGTTGGATTAAGTGACATGCTCATGGGTGCTGAGCAATTATTAGGTCGAGCAGCATCAACCAGCGCAAGATTGATCGGAAAACTCCCTGGAGTACCAGAAGAAAATTACGTTGCTCTTGCGGATTATTTTGCTGGGGCAGTTGATAGAGATACAAATTGGTATGATAGAAATGTTTCTCGTCGTAATTTGGTAAAAAATGCACGTGCTTCACACCCGGTTGTTTTCGAATTAGGTAAATTAGGTAGTAATATTGCATCAACTGCATATGTTTTGAAAGGCATGAGTATGTTGTCCGCTGGAGAAGAACTAATAGGAGCAAGTGGGGAGGCAGTAAAAGATGTCATTGCAGCCACAGAGAGAATCGGTGGCAAAGGATCATTTGTTAAAGCAATGGGGACTGCAGTCAAGAATGCTGCAGCCAAATCGGTAATTAATGCTAGGAAAACCATAACACCTAGCAAATTGGCTGATTGGGTGGGTGAAGGAGTTGCATTTAATGAATTACAATATGATCCAGAAAACAATCATTATATTGCTAGTGATGCGTTAGCTGGTGCGGCTGCTCTAGCATTTGGTGGCGCTGGAAAGTTAATTGGTGGAATGGCCCGGCCGCTTGCTGATGAAATTGCTAAAACGTCAAAGGAATTTGGAGTTCAACTTCCCATTTATCCGACCTTAGAAAAGATTGCCAAATGGTTACCTATGAGCGGTTATGGTAAATTAATTACCGAGCGTTCCAAACAAGTTTTTGGCTTGGCAAAAGGAGTAAAGGCAAAGATTACTGGAGAAGCAACGACTGTGATTGGTCGTGATATTGAAAAAAGATCAGCAGAGCTAAAGGGCTTGCTGCAAGATGAAGCTATTCCATTTCATCAACGGAAAATTTATGAAGATCAATTAGGTTCATTGCAAAAACAAAAAGAGCAACTTGGAACTACTCCAGGATTTAGTCAATTTTTGTTTGGAAAGTCTGAACAGCATTTGAGCCAGGCAAGAAAAACATATTCTGAAATGGATTCGAAGATTGTAGAAAAATTAAAAAACACCCCTGATGTTGATACTACAAAACTTGTAGATATCGCAAATGAAATAGTTAATCAAGAAGAAGGAATAAATAAATCATTGAGAAGAAATACTTTGCTCAGGATTTCCGCTGACATTGCCGGAAAAGAATCTAGTAATGAGATGAAGGCTATTTTTTCTCAAATGAACATTACAAATCCATCAGAAATTGCGGATTATATGGAAGGTTTGTTAAATGGCAAATTATATGTACAAAATCCTGAAATATACCGTGCTTTAGCTCCACACCAGAGTCAAATAGCTGATATTTTACATGCCACAGGTGTTCCTCATGGTTCAGTTGATAAAGCGGATGTTGCCTTATTAATGAATGCTCCAAGTATGTCTCCTGAAGAACTACGAATGCATAAAACAAGGGTTGGTCAAAAGTTAGGTGATGCGACCAATTCTTATGATAAAGGAAAATTCAAAAGATTGTATGGAGCGCTTCAAAGTGCTTATGAAGGTCATATAAACAAATATGGTGATGAGGAAACATTGAAATTATTTAGAGAATCCAACCGACTTTATCATGATACCGTTAAGCCTTTGGAACACATTATTGATGAGTATAGTTCGGGTTCTAGTAAAAATGCAGACAACTTTATTTGGAAATTTCTCAAGCCTGACGAACCTAATGCCACAAGTGATTTATTAAAATTAATGCCTAAAAATGATAATACAGCAACCTTGGCGTTGAAAGCAGCAAACTTACATGAGGCTTATGATAGAGCTTATTTGAAAGGAATTGGTTTAAATCCAGTCAAATATGTCAATGAAGCTCTTAAGCTTGGGGAAACGAATAAATCACTTTATACTGAAAGTGAAATGAATACGTTTAAAGGATATCAAGAATTGGTTAATAGGATTGAAAGAATAAGTCCTGATGCTTTGGTTGAAGGAGTTGCAGAAGGCTGGCCGTCAGGAAAAGAAGCCTCTACCAAGCTCTGGAAAGAACGGGGTGTAAAAAGCACCGTAGCCGCAGCTTTAGGCGGAATAGGTCTTACCATGGGAAAAGGATTTTTAGCTCCTTTATTTTTAACTAGTTATGGTTTTGGAAAATTATCTACGTCTAAAGCTGGACGAAATATTTTAGAGGGTTTTGCAAAACTTGGAAAAAATGCGAAAGAAGAAACGGTAAATCCATTAGTTAAAGAAGCAGTAAAATATCTAGGATTTTATCCAATTATAGAAGGTGCTCATAAATTAATTAGTAATATGAATAATTCAGGAAAACAATAATGGCTAGACTATTTGAAGTACCACAATTTTTTGATAATGATGGCAATCCTTTAAGTGCAGGTCATCTATATTGGTATCAGGCAGGTACATCTACCCCTAAGCTCACATGGCAGGATGAGGCCGAAACGACACCTCATGTTTTAGCTTATATAACACTTGATGGTAATGGTCGGGCACCTGGTGGCGCAATATTTATTCGTGGGTCATATAAACTTATTATTAAAAATAGTGCCGAAACCACTACATATATAACTATTGATAATATTAATGAATATGACGCTCATGATTTTACTGGGCTTACCGCTACTATTACAGACTTAAATTCAACAAATACGCTAGCTAAAGTTGTTAGTGGAACATATACAACTTTGCTTGCTGATAGAAACTATACTTTGCTAGCAAATGCAGCTACTGCAGATGTTACTATTAATCTTCCAAGTGCTTCAGTTGTTGGTGATACATATAAAATATGGATTAAAAAGACAGATGTATCTACACATGTAGTTAATATAGTTCCATTTGGTTCTCAAACTATTGATGGCGCCGATGCCACAACCGGCGGCGGAAAAACTTTATATGATTATAATGATTTTATTGAATGTCGGTCGGATGGTTCTAATTGGAAATTAGGGAGTGCTTTAACAAGAGGAACTATTTCTAATCTAAGCGCAGCTTACACGGTCAAATTACAAGATACTGGAAGAATATTTAATTGTGATAATACTGCTGGAAATTTTACGATTACATTGCCTTCGTGTGTTACTGTTGGAAGAGGTTTTACACTTGGCTTTAAAAAAATAGATGCTACTGCCAATTATACAACGATCCTTCCAAGTGGAACCCAAACAATTGATGGGGCAGGGACTTATTTAGTAAATGTTAGATGGCAGTTCATACAAATAAAGTCAGATGGAGCTAATTGGTTTATTGTAGTTGTAACAAATAGCACTACTGCAGCTGCAGTGACTGGAGATGTTAAGGCTACTTATCAGCTTGTGCAAAATGGGTGGGTACAACTCAATGAGGGAAATATTGGAAATGCTTCTTCAGGAGCAACAACACGGGCTAACGCTGATACACACGATTTATTTGTTTTATTGTGGAACATTACTAATGCAGTCCCTACCACTTTATTGGTTTATAGCTCTATCGGTGCGGTTGTTGCGAGGGGTACAAGTGCAATAAATGATTTTAATGCAAACAGACGGTTGGATTTGCCAAAAGCAACGGGAAGATCATTAATCCAGGCTGGTACAGCTGGAATTAAAACTTATGTTATAGGTGAAAAGTTTGGTGAAGAGCAACATACAATGTCGGCAACAGCTGAAATGCCAAAACATAACCATCCAGGATCTTCAGTTAATGCGCGGGATGGTGGTGGAGGCTACTTTTTACTGGACACGATTGGATCATCCGCTGTTTCTGCTGATTCATATTTAACAATTGCTGATGAAGGGAGTTCGACACCGTTTAATATAATTCATCCAGTTACTGCAGTTTATTATTTAATTAAATTATAGGAAAATTTTATGGGATCATTTAGACATACACCAGATAACATAATTTATATCAATAATCTTGCAATGCCTTTGTCATTTTTTCTAACATTGAATCCTGCTTATGCATTGCCAGCTGGATACACTAGTCGAAACTATATTCAGGGATCATATAATATATTGTCTACTGGCTCCTTAGCAGTACCTGATGCTATGCCTTATGCTGATGGTGATACATATATTACTAATGTTGCTGCTTATACGGTAGCTTATGCTGCTTATTTAAACCCCACACCTAATTTAGCACAACAGAAAGTTATAACTATTGATACTATGTTAGGGTATGCATTTAATAAAAAAATAGGTCATGTAACGGTAACTGGAGCTACATACTTTTCTGATAGCAATACTTTGCAGAGATTAGTTAACGAAGATCTTACTTTTAATCGTGCTATGGCACTACCTGTGGGATATTATGTAAATGATATTAATTATGCTCCTGTAGCTATAGCTGCATTCGCAGATTTAGAGGCAATTATAGATCGAATAGTAGAGTTACATTATTTAACAGATGTAAATTCAGATGTTCATAGGGCAGCAATTAACGCGTTAGCAACTAATGCCGCGGTTCTCGCCTATGATTATACAACTGGATGGCCAGCCATTCCATATTAATGTTAGTTAAACATAAAATAATAATACCAGGGGTTGTTAATCTAGCCCTTGGTGTTTTAAAGTAAATATATTATGGACAAATTACGGTTTTCTTTTCACAACCAAATTTCTTATTACATCCCTCAACAGGACGAGACAGATATTGTTTTAGCACAGAATATTGTTAGTACTGGTAATATAGTTAATATTAATACTTCAAACTATCCCGAAATTAATATTACCGTACCTGCTTTAGCTAATATAAATGCCAATGTTCAATTACAATTAGATGCTATAAAGGCTTTATGTGTTATTTCCTGGCCTGCTCCACTTATTTTTACAGCAGGTGTCTTAACTATAAATCCTCTATATTATTTCCCATTAGTAACAGATCAAACAAATTGGAATGATGCCTACGCAGGAAGGATTGCAGCCCTTACAACAATAGGCTCGAGTGGTTCGTCTACATTTATCGCTAATACATTAAATGTACCGACCTACACTTTAGCTGGTTTAGGCGGCCAGCCATTAAGCACTAATTTAACTTCCTTGTCTGGTCTTACTTATGCAGCTACTTCATTCGTTAAGATGACAGCAGCGGGTACGTTTGGTCTAGATACGAATGTATATTTAACTTCCTTAAGTGGTGCCGTTTTAGTTAGCCAAGTTACGCCACAGACAATAGGTGACACAACTAATCGACTATTAATGTTGTGGGCTACGGATATTACCGTTACGAACGCTATCACGGGTTCCGTTACGGGCAATGCTGGAAGTTCTACTTACTCGTCGGCTTCAACTATTACAAACGACACAACCAATGCTGGGACCGTTTATCCAGCTTGGTACACTGCGAATACTGGTAATTTGGCTACATACGTTTCGTCTACTAAGCTTTCATTCGTCCCTAGTACAGGTATTTTGACATCTACAGGATTTAGTGGTCCGCTTGCCGGTAATGTAACGGGAAACGTATCAGGTTCATCAGGTTCTTGCACCGGCAATGCTGGGTCAGCTACCTATGCAAGCGCAATAACTATTGTCAATGATGGAGCAACAGCTGTTTCAGTTTATCCTACATGGGTAACAGCTAATACAGGTAATCTTGCAGAATATACTACTAGCGCAAGACTGTCATTTGTTCCGAGCACTGGGATCTTAACGGCTACTGGATTTTCCGGAGCCCTAACGGGTAATGTAACTGGTAATGCTGACACTGCTACTAATATTTATGGTGGTACAGCTAATCAGATTCCATATCAAACAGCTGCTAATACCACATCATTTATTTCTGCTGCGGCTAGCTCCGTTCTTGTTTCAAGCGCTGCTAACGTACCAAGTTGGCAATCGATTTCTAGTTTACTTGATGCTAGGTGGACAGACATACAACGCAGGGGCTTTGTAAATAACGCACAAACATCGGTATCATTCAATCCCGCTACGTATATATTTACACTTACTGACTTAACAGGAGGTACAGGCTGGAAGTATATGTATAATGGCGTTGAATATACTATAGTAGGCAACAAAACAGCAACGCTTCCTGGTGCTCCCGTAATTCCTGCAAAAAACATTTATTTTATTTATATAGATTCAACTATTGGTACTTTAATACAATCTACAATTGCTTGGACTTTACTAGATGGAAAATGCCCAGTAGCGATTGTTTGTTGGGACGACGCATTAACTCCCAAGTATTGGCTAATGGATGAGCGACACACATGTTTAATCGATCAGAGAGTGCATTATTATAATCACTTTACTGTTGGAACAAGGTTGCTAAACGGTGGGGTACCAACTGGGTTTGTGATAGCTCCAGTAGTACCTGTAGACTTAGATAATACGTTTGCTATATCAGAAACCAATATTGCAGATGAAGATCTTAATTGGACTTTAGCCCAATTAGTTCAGCCAAATGGAACCAATACAGATTATGTTAGCTTTTACAGAACAGCTTCATCAACTTGGAGCTGGGTGGCTGATGCTATGCCATACTATTATACTCCCGCGGGTTATATTAATTTTGATAATGCGGGAACGATGACTGAGGGTACTTTTAATAAGTTATATAATTCATATCTGTTATATACAAACCTTGTAGGCGCATCCAGATATATTGTAGTTAATGGGCGTAGTGAATTTTCCACTTTAGCTCTTGCCCGAGCAGAAGCTGTTTCACTCTTTTCATTTGATGGGCTCGGAATTGCGGAATTTGTAATAGCATACCAATTTACTTGGGAAACTAAAAGTACTTATTCTACTAAAGGTAAATGTAGATTAGCCGCTAATCCAGTTAGACTTAACATACCAAATATAACAGCATCATCCGTTTCCCCTGCTGTATCTCATAATTCTTTATCTGGTCTGCAAGGGGGAACAGCTGGAGAATACTATCATTTATCTGAAGCTCAATATACGATTGCAACACAAGCTGCTACATCTGCTTTGGCAGGCTATTTAACATCTATTGATTGGACATCATTCAATACTACAATAAACATAACTAACGATGTGGCTACTGCCGCTACGATGTATCCTGTATGGGTTACAGCTAATACTGGAAAATTAGCTCCTTATGTATCATCTACAAAGTTTTATTTTAATCCGAGCACTGCGTTTTTAACTGCTACTGGTGGTGTCGTAAGTCCAAAATTTGGTTTTCAACGTGGCACAGCTGGATCAGGAGGAATTAGTTGGTATAGCTTGACAACTTATAAAGCCTGGTGCGATTACATGGCATCGGCTGCACTTGGATCTACTACTGAGGGTCCTACTCAAAATATAACACCACCGTTCGGTACTTATGTTACAAGTTGGGCATTGCGTCGTTTTATTCAAAATACAGCAAATTATGGATTTACATGGGAGTCAGGATCATCTACTACTGCTACACCTGCAGTAATAGCAGAATTGCGCTCTAGTGATGGATTGTTTCATTCTTATGGAGCTATTATAGCTGATGGGGGATTCCGTTCAACTAGCACGGATACTATTACTGCTTATGCTGGTGGTGGTCAGGCTAATGCAACAGTTCTCACATCCTATGTTAATTTTGTAACTGTGTGTGCAAGCGATAATGATTCCGTTCTGTTGCTAGTTGCAATAGCAAATATGCGAGTGATAGTAAAGAATGAAAGTGCTAAAATATGTGATGTATATCCAAGGGCTAGCTCTTATATGGATGGAACAATAAACAATCCATATTCCCTTGCAGCAGGAGCAACTAAAGAATTTTATGCGGTTGATGCCACTCATTGGAAGAGCCTATTCTAATTAGAGAAATAATTTATGAAGATGTACGAGCAGCAGACAAGGTTCGCTAAAGATTTTTCGAATCTTATACAAAAAATTTTAAGCAGTGGTTTCTATGTAAGCATAGGTGAAGTTTACAGGACTCCTGAACAAGCTGAAATTTATGCTAAGCAGGGGAAAGGAATAAAGAATAGTTTGCATATAAAGAGACTTGCCGTTGATTTAAACCTCTTTACTCCAGAAGGAGAGTATCTTAGTGAAAGTAAAGATTATGAGCAGTTTGGCAAATATTGGGAATCGCTAGATAAACAAAATCGCTGGGGTGGTTTTTTCACTAAACGAGGCGGAAAAATTAATGATGGCGGTCATTTTGAGCGCGCTCCCGAATAACAAATTAAATAATAAATTAAATAACAAATAAGGAGAAATTTATGAGCGAATCATTCTTAACAGATCTTGGTAAACTATATGCAGAAGTTACTAAAAACATTCATGATGCTTCATTTAATGTTTCTGAATTAAAGGATCATATTGAAGAGATGAAATCAAATAATGGTTATGATACTCACGGACTACCACAAGAAAAAGAAAATATAGAGTTATATTATAGAAAATTGAGCGCGTTCATTAATCAAGAATAGATGGTAGATATCGACAGTGATCTTTAAATTTTATATAATAGTTTATTATGATAAAAAAAGAAGATTGCAAAAGATTCGAAAAATTCTTTGATAAAAATGACAATAATTGCTGGGTATGGAAAGGTGCTTATGTAGGTGGTTATCATGTAGGTGGTGGTTATGGAGGCTTTGCTTATAAAGGAAGAGTAGTCAGGGCTCATAGGTTCTCTTATGAGCTTTACAAGGGAAAGATTTCGGAAGGAATGCTTGTTTGCCATCATTGTGATAATAGAAAATGTGTTAATCCATCACATCTATTTCTTGGCACGCACAAAGATAATGCAAAAGACAGGGACAATAAAGGAAGATATTCTAGTGCTAAAGGAAGAATATGTTCAAAAGAAACCAAGATCAAAATAGGAAAAGCTAATACTGGTAGACCAAAGACACCGGAATTATTGGAAGTAATAAGTAAAAACCAACTTAGACTGTGGGCTGATCCTATATATAGAAAAAAAATGATTAAAGCACATATTGGTAAAAAACTTTCTCTTGAGCATCGACGGAAAATGAGTGAGGCGCAAAGTGAACGAAGAAGAAAAGAAGCAACGTCCAAAAACGAAATATGTTGAATTTTTTCAAGACATCAATCTAGACTATGATCAAAAAACGCTTGCGGGTTTTGTGGTTGGTTTTGTAGCTATAGTGCTAAGCATTGTATGTGTAATTTATGGTTTGGCACATCAGGTGCAGTCAACATCTCTTATAGGTACGATCATTGTAGGATTGTTTGGACTTTGCGCCTCTCTCCTTAGTATCACGTTGCTAACTAAAGAGCGAACGAATATGAATGTTAACGGAGATAACAATCATGAATAACATTCTGGCAATATTATCAGCTATTGGTGCAGCTATCTTTGGTCTGTTAGTTACATTTCTTTATGGTAAGAATAAAGGTAAGAAAGACGAGCAAATCGAGCAATTGAAGATGAATGTTGAACAGGCTGCAAGCATTAAAAAACAGAATGACAATATAGACAGATTGGGTGTTTCAGAGATTAGAGAAAAGATGAAGAAGGAGTTTTCAAGTGAAAATTAGAACTATACTTTTGTTATCTTTATTCTTGATGGGGGGATGTTCTACCACTCCAATCATAAATTCTTTTTGTCAAAATACAGGCATTATAACTCTTACAAATCATGATATTGAAAACTTGTCAGATCGCGCGATTGTTTCTATTTACAAACACAATTCTGCTTATGTGCAGATATGTAATATAAAATTAGATCAAGACTAAAGGACATAATTCATGCTCCATCAATTTTGGTTGGATTTAGGTTCGCCTAGTTGGATTAGTTTTTTCGCGCTTTTGGCAATAGTAATGAAGGTTATTGATGATTTTATTCGTAAGCGTCCAGTTGCTAGAACGCAAAAAAAATTAAATGAATTCAAGCAGAAGATGACAGAAGAATTGTTGATTATTCATTTAAAAATCAGGGAAATTGAAAGTAAGTTGAGCGAGCAATCTAGATAAGCAATATTTATTCTTCCATTTCTTTCCACATTTTTGCTCTCAATCCAGCTCTTTAAATCTTTTTAGTTTCTTCCAATTTAGCCCTCTGAATATTTGCCTTAGCTCTTTTTTCTCTTTTTAATTTACGTTTTCTTAATCTTTCTTTTTCATCTAAAACCCATATGCGAGCATTAAGAACTGCAATAAAAGGACGTAATTTCTTTCTTATAAATGCATATTTAATTTCTGTAAGCATTCTAAGCGCATGACGATCGCCGCATGGATGTTCTTTTAGGTATTCTCCCATGCAGCTATAGTTTGATGGTAAATATCTACTGAGCATATTATTTTTTCTCCGTATTATCTAACATCTCTAGCATTTTCACTAACTTTTCAAATGTGTCAGCGATTCTTTTTAATTCTTCTGTTTGTTTTTTTGCTTCTTCAATTTCCTTGTATTGATTCTTTAAATTTTCCTCAAGGTATATGCTGTCGATCATGTTATATCCATTTTTGTTAACGAAGTGATACTTTTAATATTAGGTAATGGGGTGTAATTAACTAACTTTTTATATTTTTGTTTAGGAAGGTTTCCAGTTAATAGTAGGTCGCTAGCTACGAACAAAGAGAATTTATTCCGCGCAAGATCATTCGGTTCGATTTTCGCATACTCTTGATAAGCTTCAGTCTCAAGTGCGCACTTTATTACTTTTTGTAGATAAGACACTTCACATTCACTATGCTCTTTATAAAAACATAATCTTTGTCTATGAATAATTGTTTTCACTTCTATTTCTTTTAGTCTTTTTATGGGAATAAACAGAGTGTAACTTGTCTCGGTTGCCATTGCCTTTTTTTGTTCATTAATAGCTTTCGAAAAGTTAAAGATTTGCATTGTTTCCTCCCTTAGTTTGTCATATTTTAATCTCCACCATTGGTAGTGCATGGACTTCCGGAGATGGCGGCGGAGCTGTCAATCTTCTGGTTTTCATTTTTGGCGCATTTACTTTTAACAAATCATCAGCAACAAATAATCTGAACTTATTTAAAGCAAGATAATTATGTTCTATTTTAGCATACTCTTTATATTCTTTTGTAAATTCAGCTTTAAAGATAGCGTATTGTATAAGCCGTGTTTCTATTTTTGGATGCTCTTTATGAAATGTTAATTGTTGTTTGTAAGCTATTTCTTTTTCTTCTTTTGTAGCTTCTTTTTCTATTAACTTTTTATTTGCTTCTCGTATAAAACTTAATATCATTGCGGGGCCTTTGGTTGGACAGATGATGTAATTTGAGATGCATCAGCTATTAATTTAAGTGTATTTGCAGTAAACAAGTTCATTTTAACTATTGGATGCACATTGTTAATTATATGAGCAGGTTTAATTGTATGAGCAGGTTTAATTGCTGAGCTTATTTCAAATGCTTTAGCTATCATTGGCATTATATTTTTTAGTTTCATAGGTTTTCTCTATTATTGATTAATCGCATATTGGAGGAGGACAGTTTCTATTATCTAAGTCTTTAGCAGCTTGTTGCTCAGCAGTAATTTCACTTTGATATTGAGCGGCTGAATAGATATTGCTACAGTTTTTCTTTGTTGTGCTACTTTTATCTTGCAAGACATCTGTCATGAAGTGGACACATACCTTTGCCAATCTATTGTTTGCAACATTAGATTGGTTGTTGATTACATTATTATTTACTGGTTCCATCTTTATTCTCCGGTTAATTAGTGGTACAACAGTGTTTACAGCCTAATAGCTGTGTAAGATTCATCATTTTGTTTTCTCAAATTTTAATAATATCAACGCGAAAGTATTTTTTTACCTGTTCATATTGAGATTTAATTTCAGCAGGTACATTGTAATTTTTTCTCTCAAATTCCTTAATTTTGATTATCCAATCTGTACCTATGCATATATCACCAATTTTATTAAATTGGCTTTTTATATTATCGTCAAGATTATTATATTCATCTACTAGGGGCTTAAGTTCTAAGCGTCGTTCAAGCTTGCTTTCAAGCTCCTTATCGTCAATCATGGTCGCCCCTTCATACTTCGTTAGGCACGGGCAGAGGTGCTTAAACGAGCAATAGGCGCAAATTTTCTCATCAAAATCCATAGGTTTTGGAAGGATGCCAGTTTTTATATTTTCATCCCATAGCCTCTCCAATCTACTTATTATTTTTTCAACCTCTTCTAGATCAAGAATTACAGGAAGAAATTTATATGAACCCAAACAATTGGATAAGATAAAAACACCTTCGCTTTGATTGTTTCCATACAAATATAGTTGCATCTGAACCAGGTATTTCCGGTGTAATGGTTTTTTTAAAAAATCTGCCAATGAGGTTATAGAAGCAAAAATATTGGGATGCATCGATTTAATTTCTATGGGGAAAATCCTATCAAAATACGAAATCTTGCCATCTATATGACCGCGGCAAATAACTTCACCATTTCGGTTTTTTATCTCAAAGGGCTGTTGTGATTCGATTATTGAAAACCCTAAACTTAATAGCTCGGTAATTACCGTTCGTTCTTCGAGATTTCCTCTATCAAATCTGCTTTGCAAACTGGAATTATGGAGAGACTTATCGTTCCAGCTAAGTATCGAATGGCATAATTCCAAATCACAAGAAGAAATATTTGAAGCCCGAAATTTGTCCGCGGGGAATCGTTTGATTTTGGCTGACAGAGATTCTTCCCGCTTAGATTCGATTTCATCTATGAGGATTGATAGCATTTATTTCCCCCCAGCTTGTGCCCAAGCGCATACATCTTCGTAGTCTTTCTTTTCGATGTCTCTGCTACTATCGATATTATAATTTGTCATCAAGTAATCTTTAAGTTGATCATTTGTAATATTAGCTTGCTTTGCGATTGCAAAGAGGCGCTTGCCCTGTGCTTCCGATATTTTACCGCCACCTTGCCCACCAGATGCGTAAGTAATTTTGTTGATTCTTTCAACCTTATGTTCAGTATTGGCCCAGGATGATTGCAATTGGTCGAAGGTCAAAGTATCCATGCCGAGGAGGGTTTTGAGCCCGCGAGCAAAGCAGTTTGTGAACGCGGATTTCTTTATATTAGTTTCGTCCACCTCTGAACTTGGCTTGAAAACGCCACCAGCTTTAGCAAAGAACTGAGCTCGCGAAGACTTAGTACCAATTTCTTGAATTGTTTCAATCGCTCCAGAAGGATTTTTCAGGTGAAACAGCATTGTATATGTATAAATATAAAACGAACCTTTATCATCATTTGAAAATTCTTTCGTAATATTTTTTATTTCAGAACTTACGCCAAATAACCTAGCTATTTTTTTACATCCTGATGCTTTTAAGTAGGCATTCCCTCCGAGATTTTCCCAATCATTTTGATTTGTAACTTTCAAGCACAGGATTGTTATCTTATTAATGAGATCTATTCTTTTCTCTGCTGCACTTAAAATTGTCTCGTTAGTAGCTGTACTTGGCAATCCAACTGATAGTGCAGCCGGAACATTTGCCGTCGGTTCTGCTATAACATTATTATTAAAAACTTCTTCTAAACTCATTTCATTTGTTGTTTTGGTATCGTTCATTTTGTATTTTCCTTTTATTTATTTTTTTAATAATTTTATTTTTTCTTGAAGTGAGGAAATAAAACTGTAGACAAAAACATCTTTTGTTATGCCATCGTGTGAATTTCCTTCATATCTTTTAAAAGAATCTTTGAAATCTAGGGTCATTGCCTCGATTGATTCTACCGGATTTGACGCAAATAAAACTCGATTTTGGAGCTTGATTTGGTCTGAATATTGTAGTTTTGTTGCCATTTTTTGTTTCCTGTTTTTCCTGAATTTTATTAAACTTTTATAATATTTCTAATAACACATGTTATTATTTACAACGACAGAAATATAACACTTGTTATTGGATATGTCAACTATAAGTAATAATATTTGCATTGCAAATTATAACAGATGTGATATATTTTCTGATAAACAGCTGGAGAAAAAAATGGTAGACAAGATTAAAATTGGATTTGATCCAGATAAAACAATAATTAAACAGATTCGAGAAACCGTCCGTTTGTCACAGGCAAAACTTGCCAAATTATTGAATGTTTCCCAACCTCTGATTGCCTATCTTGAACGCAAAAGAAGTAAGATTAATTTGAATAAAGCGGTCGAGTTGGTGGCTGTCGCAGCAAAGCTTAATATTATTATAAAAATAGATGATATTAAGAAAGATTATTTCTAGTTTCAATATTGACATAAGTTCCTTGTAGGATGATAATTGTTGCTGCGAGCTTTACGAAATTATCAGAAATTAAGAGTGTTTATAGTGAGGTGTTTAAGGTGCATCAAATCCCGTCTCCAATGACAGGTTAAAGTTCGCACTTCAAATCACCTTGGCACCTCACTATAAGCATTCGACCTAACAAGGAATGCTTATGGCAATATCTAAGAAGCTTCGCTTAATAATTATTTGGACGTCGTAAAGAAGAGTTATATTATTCTTTTTGCCGATTTTTTCAGAACCCAGTTTGCCGCTAAGCGCTGGGTTTTTTGTTTTATTGTTCACTGCATTTCCTCCTTGTGACCGTCAATCCATGCATCAAATTGCTCCAAGTTAATAAGCACTTTTGACCCAATCCTCCGCAAGCACTTCTCTAGTCCGTTTTGTTTGGAATTGAAAATCAAGTAACGAAGAGATCCCTCGCTAAAAGATTTGTATATCTCAGCCGTTTGTCGAACAGTCGCCCATTTTTGTTGTTTTGTCTCAGTCATAGAAGCTCCTTAAATTAATAATTATTAAAGGCAGCAATCCGTAGGATTGTTGCGATGTGTGGAGCGTAATTGAAAAATAGGGTAAAAAATATGCGATCAGGGAATTATCAAGGAATCAGGGAACAATATGGAATTATCGAAAAATGACTAGATGTGGAAAACCCGGGCAATGGGCTCATGAATCAATCTTGCCACCGAAATTAAATTCGCCTTTACTAAACAATCGAATCTTATTTGAAATGGTTTTTCTTCCCCATTTTCCAGTCTTCAGTGAAATTTAATTTGACTTAAGCATAAGGCAGAATGATAATTGAGCTGCAAAGATTTAATTATCAAACTACAATGTGTTTAGCGAAGTGCTTTAGGTGCATCAAATCCGTTCTTCTAGAATGGTTGAATCTTTGCACTCTGGCCTTGATAAAGCTAGAAACCTAAAACACCTGAGCACTTCGCTAAGCGCACATAAGGAATGCTTATGTCAAGTTTTTTTATGAATGAAGAATGTGTTTTTGTTTCTCCTTCTCTTGCTTCATTAATTGGTTTAAGTGAAGCTATCCTTTTGCAAAAATTAGAAACTTTGATATCAAATTCAAAAGACAAAGAACAAGCTTGTTATTCAGTCCCAGATTTAGAAAAACATCTCCCTTTTTGGTCACGTAATACTATCAAATCATTAATCTATCATCTTCAAAAATCAAAATTTATTTTTGTGGAGAAAAATTTTAATAGAGGAGAAATCGCAGAATGTTTTTATAAAATTAATTTTGCCGAGCTTGAGAGGATTATAAAAATCTCAAAAATAACGGAAAATGATATTCAAATGATTTGATAAAGTAAAAACTGAATCGAATTTTGAAATTATAATGGAAAGGAAGTGGTATGCTTAAACAGAAAAAGGGAACGTTTTGCAATGTTCCTCTTAAGATGATTGAGGGGTTTCCTCCTATGCGCCAAACGGTTTTTTCATGGCTTTGTTTTCATGCTGATAAAAAGATGCGATGTTTCCCTTCCATTGAATTACTATGCCAAGAATGTGGCTCCAAAAGAACTGCGGTTATAGAAGCTATAAAATATTTGGAAGGGGTCGGTTATTTAAAGAAAAAAAGAAGACGAAATGCAAGTACTATTTATCAAATTATTATTAAAGATATGGAAATAAAAGTTACAAATTCAGATGATGACAAAAAGTTATCCACAGAAGATTCAGGAAGTCCGTTAAACGGACATCCTGAAGATTTAGGAAGTCCGTTTAACGGACCCCGGAAGTCCGTTAAACGGACTCTAACTATACTCACTGAACTAAATCCATTAAAAGATACTCACCCCGATTTTTCAAAAACGGAAAAATTGGGGTGTCTTTCTCTTTTTGATTTTTTTTGGAAAGCATACCCAGTAAAAAGATCAAAAGAGGCTGCCAATAAGATTTTTAATAAATTAAAAATAGATGAAATTTTATTGCAGGAGATTTTAGAATCTATAAAACTTCAAAAAGAGGAAAGAAAAAATTCAAAAGAAAAAAAAGAACTTGTTCCGGCTTGGATGAATCCGGGAACATGGCTTAAAAATAAACGTTGGACTGATGAGCGTCCCGAGCCAAAGAAAAAAGATGAGTTTCATACAGCAAGTCCGCCAGTCCCAAAAACTGCAGAGCGAATTAAAAGCGCCGAGGTTGGCATCAATGCAATGAAAGAAATAATAGGGGGGCTCCCTAATGCAAAATCAAGCAAATGTTGAGCAAGAAGGAAAAGAAGGTGAGGCAATACCGAGCCCATCGACTTCGAGGCCACTTAGCGAGATTGCCGAATATCACATCAGTGAATTAAAAAAACTTACCCACCCCACCCGGAGGAATATGCTTGAAACTAAAACCCATGAAGAAACCTAACATTGTTGAAAAAGTTAAAAAAGAAACACGATATCCAGAAAAACCAGAGTATTATATCTACTTGGCCAGGAAGCATGGCAAAGAAACGGCCAAGTTTTTGTACGAACTGTATCTTAACCTAGGGAATGTCGATAATGAGTTTAAAGGCGAATAGACGCTTCCTGGGGAACTTTATAAATTTGGAAGGGGGTAGTGACCCCAAGGTGGAGATCATGCCTCCTGAGGGGCTTAAAGAGCCTTTAATCATGTTTTCCTCATTCCCTCCTAGCTCAAACGCCCTATACCCAGCAAGCGGGGGTCATAGGCATCTTTCAAAAAAGGCTGCCAAATACAAGACTGATGTTCAATGGCAGTTCAAGAGGAGATTCCCAAAATTCGAGATGGTGCCAAAGGGTGTGCCATTCAGCAAATTGTTTGCAATCCTAGATTTATACCCGCCTGATAATCGGGAAAGGGATGTGGACAATTTCAGCAAACTTTTGATCGATTCCTTCATTGGGCTGATTTATGAGGATGATAGCCAAGTTAAAAAATTGCTGATTGAAATGCACGAAGTCGAAGCACCGGGATCAGCGATAATTACATTCGGCTTGCTTGATGATTTTCAACAATACCTCGAAAAAGCCAAAGATATTACTGAAGTTCAACTTTAGCTGGTGACAAAGTAGGGTTTTTTGAGTAAAATTCAAAAACAGATTAAGAATATGGTCCTAGAATCGATTTAAAGCCAATCCTATGGGTGTACAAGCGACGATCTGTTCTCTGGCATACGTTCGGCACCCCCGACCCATTAAAAGGCTCCTGAGCGAAATACAGGCGATATTTCGAAAAGATCAAGAACATTATTTTTGTTATGCTAGTTAAGTAATCCGCACCTGAATTTGTATGGATGGCAGGGAGCCATTCAAGCACGGATTATATTTGGAAGCTGGGAGCTCCCCCTTGTAATATCTAGATATAATCGCTTATATCAAGCTCCCATCACATTGATCTATATTGTTTTTTTCGGTAGGCCATGGTGCATGATGCATATTTTTTTTCGTTCCTTCTTCGCACAATATTCCGGTACGTCTTTCCAATTAATGCAACCATTCCAGAAAGTAAAATAAAAAAACCTATTGCCAACCAGATCACAATTATGTATAAATTATCTTGCATTTTATATCTCCGTGGTACAAATTGCATTGAGGAAATAGAGGGTGATCATTAGCCGAGGGGGCTCATGGTTATCCTCACTTATTTACGAATGTTTTTTAACTATTTGACAAACTCGTGTGCTGGAAATCTTGAATTTATCCCCAATTTCTTTATTGGTAAGCCCTTGTCTATGCAGAGCAACAACCCTTTGATTTCTACCTGTTTTCATTAATATCAAGTCCCCTTTCTTCGCCTTGACTTTCTTCGCTGTAACTTTATTTGTACATCTTTCCCTTGTCTCTTCTTTGTTTTTTAACGCAAAAATGCACATATCTATTGCAAATAATAAATTCTTTAAAGATGCCTCTATTGGATCCGCCATTTTAATACCTCATTTTAGTTTATAAAATGCCAGCTTTGCCAGCAAAAAGTTGCCGACTCTCTCCACTCGGCCGGCACGAGTCAGGAAACAACGGAGTAACAACGTTTGTTTGTTGTTTCTTCCCTGGTTGTTGTGTTTAATCTGCGTTCGCTAGCTTAACCCTGGCAATTCGCTTGGTTGCAACTAGCGCATTAATCCTTCTGTTTTCATTTCTGCAAATTTCTGATAGGCGTTGCGTACTCAATCCAAAGGCTTCGGCTAAGTCAATCTGCTTTGCTCCTAGCTTTATCTTCTTGATTATATTAGCATTTCTTATGGATATGTATTTTCTCTTCTGTGCCCATGTCATATTGCTAATGTCTTTTGTTGTTTTAATACACCTTTTTACATCTGTGATAATTATATCTTTAAACATTTAATCCTCCTTTATCTTGTTCAAATGAACAGTCTTCTTGTTCAAATGAACAGTCCCTGGCATATGCTTCTAGTTTTTCATTTTGTCCCACGCCTAATCATGAATCAGTCAACAAAAGAATTATGGCAGTGCGGACAACTTGTTACCGATTTCGGATATGCACTTAAATCCTTACCGCAGCTATAACAACTGCTGGGTTTAAAATTGAACTCGTAGTTCTTTTCATTTACATAGTCGGCATACCATTTCCTTTCTTCTTCAGTCATCGGTTGACCCATTACCTTGCGAGATTGTAGCTGCATGAAATGCTGCTCTCGCCATTGTTCGTGTGCTTCATCCATCATTGCGATTAGGTTCATAGTTTACTTTCTCCGCTTTTTTTAATATCTTCAAATATGTTGTTTTTTAATTTCCACCATGCCTGAATTTTCATTCCAGCAAAAACAATAAAAACGATAATGCTTAGTAATAAAATAATTTTCATTTTATAGCCTCCTTGATAAAACAATGTCGGTTAAATTTTCTTTAGCATCAAAGGCCAAGGTGATCCCATTTATTATTAAAGAGAATTTGCTTGACAAATAATCTAACTTGTTTTTCATGAAAATCTCTTTTATTACCTCGTAATCAGTCCTGCCCTCTTTCGGAATCGCCGCTATCTTCTGCTGATATGCTCGTAACTTCGTCTCTTCTTCCATCTCCTATCTCCTCGTGAGTTTTTAATTTTAGTTCCGATGCCAAGTGTTGCCGTTTCTCAACATGCTTCAATATCTTTCTAATTTCCATGATCGTATTTTCTGCTATCTGAGATCGCATTAATCACTCGCCATTAAAAAACAAAAAGAAATCCAAATAACCACAAGCCAAAATAATGGAATGTACATAAATTAACCCCCGTTCCTTCGTGAGAACTCTTCTCTCTCTAAAGTGTTGGCTATTCGCCCTAATGCTTCCATTTGTCGTTGTGCAATTAGCGCGTCATTCAGTGCGTTAACTCTATCTTGCTGTGCCTGCGCCTGTGCTTCATAGCTATTGGCAATGTCTAGGGGACTCTCTGAAGATAGCGCAATGCTAGAAATACACAGCAAAAGTAATACTGTTGTTAGCTTTTTCATGATTTAGTTTCCTGTTTAAATTAAATTTCTGATTAAGTGTACTAGCTGCGCGATTGTTATATTCCTAAAATGTGCCCTTCTTTTATAACAACCTTTATAATTATTGTTATCACAGCTAGTAATGAGAGAATATAACAGTTGTTATAATATGTCAAGCACCCCACCGATTTATTTTTTATCCCATCTTCCTTCATCTTCCCTTCTTTAAAATGCCCTAAAAGTCTTTCTGACTTATTGGCACTAGCAAAACGGAAATTTCCGCTTTTCCCAACGGGAAAGACATTCGATAGTCTCGGAACAGTCTTTGAGTCTTTGAACAATAACTAATAACGGCTATCTGTTATCTCATCTGAAGGAAATTGATTCCCCTTAATGGACTATTTTAGAGCTTTCCCGTCCTGCTCTGCTAATTTTTTAGATACTAAGCAAGTTGTTAATGCTTAAAATAAATTTTTCTGTTCTGTCAATTTGGTAAGATTCAAATATTGATAAATGAAGGAAATTGCTAATTTTGTGTAATATAGTATAAAATATAGAGCTATACATCAGGGGTAAAATGAGGGCAAATGGGGCGCCCTAAGAGTGTTTGAATAGTTAGAGTTTTGGTTTGAGCTTAATCCAATAAACACACAATAATTCATGCAGGAGTCGCGCGAAATGACGGTCGGAGATATCTTTACAGAAGAAGAAAAAGAGCTTGTTTTAAAGGTTCTGGATGAGTCATATAGTGATGTTGATAAGTGGCCTTCTATGGAAGATGCAAGTAGAGAGGCGGCAAAACAGGCTGTGGGCAAAAATGTATCTTATTGGACTGTGCGCTATAAGTGGATAAAAACCAGCGAAGAATGCGCAGAGCTCTTTAGTAGAGCATTGTTACATAGAGCTGAGCATTATATGAAAAAATGTCATCAGACTATAGAGAACATTGAGGAATTCTGGGAAGCCCCAGTTTTAGATTCTAAAGCAGAAATCAGATTGCTTACTAAAGAACGTATGACTGCGGTTAATCGCGCCAGGCTGAAGTTAGAACATTATGCTTTCCGGGCGGCGTGCTACGCTCCAGACTTGTACGGTGATTATAGGCATGAAATTAAAAAGATCGAAGAGAACATCAAAGCAATGAACTCTAAAATCGATGCTATCATAAGCAACAAGGTATAATATCGGCTTGCATTTTGCTCACGTGAGCTAGCCCCAACAACAACGTATAACATAGATTCGGAGAAATATTTTATGCTAAAACTACGACACGCTGATGTAAGCGATGACAAATTCGATGCTCGCCAACTCAAGATGGGCATAAAATCTGAGATGGAGCATACTAATAATCCCAAGGTAGCTAAGGGTATAGCTAAAGCGCATTTGTTGGAAATTCCCGATTACTATACAAGACTTAAAGAAATGGAAGCGGAAGCAAAAAGCAAGTAAGATAACAATGCTTAAATAACTTTAACAATCAAAAGGGCTTTATATGAACTTGGCAGAATTAAATAACTGCAAATTTGTTATCAAGGCGTACAATCCAGATGATGGTGAATTTCTAGGTAAGTACGTTGTCAGCGTTGATGAAATAGTTGGCGCTTATGATTCTGACGATAATGAAATAGTGATCACTGGTGATGTTAGCGGTGATCAACCATAAGTTTATAAATAAAACAAGAAGTGAATCAAGAAAATAGGAGTAATAACCAATGGCTAAATGTTACAACAATAGCAAGCGCAGACATGGGGCATCTAATCCAACACCTACTACGCATAAAATTCCAAAAGAAATTCCACGTACTTTAGATGGTTTAAATGCAATCGATAATTTACAAATTGTTAAAGGCACGGGAACAGCAACTAACAAGAAGTAACGATTATGGGGAGTGCTACGACATGATGCTTAAAACCAATCATGTACGTGCTAACGAGGTACTTGCCACCAGGGGTTTAACCTTGCAGATGGCAAGGCTCCCCACCTATAGGTTTAGGATACAATCCAGAGACTAAAAAGAATAAAGTATATATATCAGTTCAAGAATAGGAGTAATCATATGCCCATGAAAAAAGGCGCTAGCAAAGCAACGCGTAATAAGAACATTAAAGAGGCCATGAGCTCGATTAAGAAGAAGGGCACATTTGGACATTCAGGCAAAAAGCCAAAGGCTAAACTGCGTAAGATGGCGATTGCTGCTTCATATGCTACGCAGAGAAAAGCTAAAGGGCGTGGTAAATGATCGCTGTCTATATTCTAGCGGCTATTCTTGCGCTAGTTCTTTTGCCGTACGCTTTACGTGGTTTGATATTCATTGGTGCTCTGTTGTTATTTGCCGTGCTTTGGCCTATCCATTCAATAAGAGAGATTAAAAACAAATGAGACATGAAATCAAAGTTAGGAAAATAAGCAATGGCTATATTTTATCGTACGATGTGGATTGTGATGACGGAAGCATTCTAACTCTTGAACAGGTCATGCAGGTTGACCAAGATTGTGACGGGCTTACTAGTGAGCGAGAGGCGTTAATTGAAGCTCTTTATGAAATAGTAGACTATTTTGATTTAGGTTATCAAAAGCATTCCAAGCCTAACGAGATGTTTATTAAGATTGCAATGATTCCCGGAGAAGATTTTTGGAAAGAGGAAGACGCCGAATATGAAGAGGTGGAAGTTAAAATAAAAGAATAACAATGGAACAATTAATTTTATATATTATATTTTTTGTATTATTGATTGCATTTATTGCGGCTGGGATGTTTGTACTTGTGCTTTTACTAGAAAGATTAAAAGATAAACAAACTAGAACCAACAAATACCATTGATTATATTATTCGGTTAGAGAAGTTAAAAATAAGGTAGCGCGATGCTTACCCGCGAAATGTCAAAGCTGATGAAGCGTGTGGAGTATGCGGCTTCGGTCAAAGAAAATCACAATCAAGTTATTATAGACTTAGACAACTATACTATAATCGTTCCCGATTATCCCGAGCCTACAGTATATAGGCCTACATCTACGGCCCTAGCGTTCCACAGAGCAGATGATCGCGTACGGGTGATACGTGGGCACGTAGGCAGTGGTAAGTCAACCATGATGTGTGCAGAGATTGTATTCAGAGCGGTTAAGATGGCGGCATGTAAGGACGGGATAAGGCGGAGTAGGTGGGCTATTGTCCGTAATACCTACGGCGATTTAGCCAAGACAACATTAACCACGTGGAAGATGTGGTTTGCTAACCTAGGCTCGATGAGATGGAGGGAAGGAAAAAGCTTTACAATAGATCACACATTCAATGCTATTGTTAAACAAAATGGTACTGAAGAAACGCACAAGGTAGAGATGCAATTGCTACCCATTGCATTAGATAACGTTAGTGACGTTACCAAGCATTTAAAATCACTCGAAGTTACGGGGGTATTTTTAAATGAACTATCAGAACTTAATCGCATGGTGCTTGATTTCTTCTCTGGTGGCCGTCTTCCTCGGTTTCCTAGCCTTAAAGATATGCCCGAAGGTGTTGCGTACTGGTGCGGCATCTTTGCTGATACGAACCCACCTGAGGTTTCGAGCTGGATATATAAATTATTTGAAGTTGATAAGCCGCAAGAATATACAATGTTCGTACAGCCACCAGCAGTATTGAAGGAGAATGATAAATATATAATTAACCCTAATGCGGAGAACCTTAAAAATATTCAAAATGGTGAGCAAGAATATATAAAGATGACTTGGGGCAAATCAGAAAGTTTTATACAAGTTTATCTTATGGGTGAATATGGAACGTTGAGTGATGAGAAAAGAGTCTATTATAGTTATAACGATGATATTCATAGTAGTGATCATATCGTTATTGATTATAAATCACCTTTGATTATTGGCGTTGACCTAGGCACTGTTGCACCTGCTTTTATAATCGGACAGATGCAGGGGCCGGTGCTTGTTGGTATCAAAGAATTTTGCGGAGAGTTCACGACAATTAGGGAAATGTGTAATGATGCTGTAATGCCTTGGCTTCATGATAATTGCAAAGGGATGAGGCTTGGGGCGGTAGTGTTTGATATCGCGAAAACCGACCATGGCGATGTTCAGCTGCGCGAATTTTTCGGTTCTGTAGTTATTCCTGCGCAAACTAATAATATTTCACAGAGAATAGACGCAGTAGCAAAACGTTTATCTCGTTTGTCACAGGGCAAGCCTTTACTTGTTATCAGTCGTTCTGGTTGTCCGGAATTACGTAAAGGATTTAATGGAAAATATTATTATAGAAGAGTAAAAATAATTGGAGAAGAGAAATTTACAGAGGAACCTTACAAAAATCATCCATTCAGCGATTGTTTAATCGCTGGAACTAAAGTAATGATGGCCGATTGCTCAGAAATGAATATTGAAGATATAAAGCCCGATATGATGGTATTAACACCAAGCGGAGCACGCAAAGTAACCCATGCATGGTTGGCGCGAAAGAATGCAGTTGTTTATGAATATACGTTCAGTAATGGATCAACGTTAGTAGCTACGCCAGAGCATAAGATATTTACAGATCGTGGGTGGATAGAAATAAATAAGTTGACCATTAATGATATGTTATTAAGTATTAATAATAAGGGTTGCTCATGGTTAAAGTTGTTTGTAAATTTTGCAAAAAAGAACTTGAAACATCTCAATGGAAGATTAATCACGGCGAAGGAAAACATTGCTCGCGCAATTGTGCATTTGCGGGTAGAAGAAAAAAATATGGCATTGAGATTGACGATAAATGGTTCACGCTTAGTAGTAATGGAAAATATTATGAAAACAAAAATGGAAAAACCACAATTGAATTACATAGATATATTTGGGAAAAATACAATGGGAAGATTCCAAAGAAGATGTGCATACATCACAAGGATGGTAACAGCCTTAATAATACCATTGAAAATTTGGAACTTATGTCCACTATTGAACACAACCGTATGCATACAAAAGAACGATATATACAACATCCAGAGCTCAAAAAACATGCCCTTGATGCCGCTAGAACTTCGGGGAAGGCTTGGCATGGAACTAAAGAGGGTTTGGAGTGGCACAGCAAAAATGGTAAAAAATCTTGGCTTAAAAGAACAAAGAAAGTATTTAAATGTTGGAGATGTGGAAAAGAATATGAAGCTTATAGCGCAGGATATTGCTCCTCAGTTTGTAGTGAAAAAGAAAGATACAGAAAGCTTATTAATGATAAAGTTAAAAAATGCGTTATATGTAATAAAGAATTTTTTGTTCATAAACGTACAAAGACCAAAACATGTGGCCACACTTGTAGATACGCGCTTATGCTCAGAACTAAAAGACGTATACGATATAACGGTTGAAGATGAACATTGCTTTTTTGCTAATGGACTACTTGTACATAATTGTCACGACGCATGGCAGTATATTAATCTACATGTCAACTATGAGACAGAATTATCGCATACATTTGATCCAAAGGCAGAAGCTCTAGAAAAGTGGGAATTTAAAAAGTTTAGGAATAAAGCCGATGGTGTGACAGGTTATTAAGGCGTATTATAAGCAAAATAATATAACGGAGTATTACAATGGGCATATTAAAATTTGATTATACGAGAGAGCAGTCGCAAGGTGGGGTTAAATATGAGCACAAAAAGGCAAATGTTGAGCTGTTAAAGAAGTATGCTTCTGAAGCAAACATAGCGCCATTATTAGATAATAACTTCCTTGCTCAATTAGGTACAGATTTAGAGCGACAAGTAAGCGTTGATGATGACTCAAGATTAGAATGGATGGACAAGTACAATGGCGCCCTGGATATTGCACGTCAAAAGATTACAGTTAAAGAATATCCATTTGATAAAGCTTCCAATGTAAAACTCCCCCTCATTCTTCAAGGATGTGTACAGTTTAACGCACGCATAATGCCCGAAATTATTCAGAATAATAAAACGGTATATGCTGCGATTAGCGGAACACCCACAATAGATGATGAACAATCAGCGCAACGGCTTAGTGATCACATGTCCCTTCAGACAATGAAAACAGTGGAAAACTGGGTTAGTGATACTGACAAGTTACTGATTGCCTTGCCTCTTGTGGGAACTGTTTTTAGAAAATGGTCGTATGATCCTATCATGCGTAAACCCGCGTCTTTTTTATGTTTGCCTACTGAGATCATCATAAGTAACGATGTATCTTCGATTGAGAAAGCAGAGCGAATCACTCATGTTATAAGGATGTCGCGTAACGAAGTTATAGAACGAATTAAATTTGGTGTTTTTAGTGAAGATTGCTTGGACGGCCTCCCATTTGACAATGAATCAAGTGGCGTTCAAGTGGACAGTAACTATTCATCAGATGATGATGATAAAGAATTGCCATCAAGCATAGAAGATAGCCGGGATAATTATATATTGTGGGAAGTTTCTTGTTTTATGGACTTAGACGATGATGGTTATTGTGAACCTTATACTGTTACTATCATGCGTAAAACAAAGAAAGTATGCCGAGTTGCTGCCCGCTTTGATGAAAGGGACTTTGTATTTAATGCTGAAGATGAATTAGTTAGGATCAATCCATCAATATATTATGCGGCGCATCACTTCTTGCCTTCTCCTGATGGCACTTTCTTAGGGATGGGTTTTGGTCAGATATTGTTACAGTTAAACAACGCCATTAACAGCGTTACGAATCAATTAATCGATTCTGGTACACTAGCTAACTTGCAAGGTGGATTCTTGAGCAAAGATTTAAGATTAAGAAAGGGCGAGATGCAGTTTAGCGCTGGAGAATGGAAACTTGTTAACTTTAGCGCTGGAATGGGAAGTTTATCCAACCATATATTCCCATTACCCTTTAAAGAACCATCACAAACGCTAATGTCATTGCTTCAATTCCTCGTAGATTTTGGGCGTCAGACTGCGAACATAAGTGATGTTCTGATGGGCAATCCACAATCTGCACAGATGCCGGCAACATCGGTAGTCACGCTGGTTGAGCAGGGTTCAAAGATATTTAGCAGTATATTGACAAGATTGTATGAATCTTTAAGAAAAGAATTCACTATTTTGTTCAATATCAACAAAAAGTATTTGTCTTTATATCCTGAAAAGGATTTAATGACCAAAGCAGGGTTTATAACACAAAAAGACTATGAAAATGAAAGATTTAGCATTTATCCTATAGCAAATCCAGCCATGGGTATGGATGCTGTTCGATTGGCCAAACTGCAAGTTCTTATGCAGATGGACACACCTTTGATTAATAGACGTGCAGTTATTATTAGATATTTAACAGCTTTGGGTATTCCGGAGCCTGAAAAGATTCTAACAGACGAGAAACAATTAGCCCAACCAAGCGCGCAAGACTTGTTATTGCAGGCTCAAATCGAATTGGCTCATGCGCAAACTAGCGAAGCAAACATGCGAGCAGCCAAGATTATGCGCGATGGTGATTTGGATGCTATAAATGTTGGTTTAAAAGAAAAAGAAATTGAGATCAAAGCTATTTCCGAAGGAATTAAGGGAGCTATAGGCAAAGCTAATGCCGTAGCGGCTTTAACAAGTGCGGAAAGCCGAGCCATGCCTCAAGATGTCAAGATTGCCGAAAACATAGTAGATGCAGAGGGCGCTAAAACTCAAATTCCTGTAGATATGAGCGGAATTAATCAGGCTATAGGATTGATACCACTTAAAGAGCCACAAATGGTTGCTCAACAACAAGCTCAACAACAAGCGCAGCAACAAGGTGGACAACTCCCACAAGGTGGTGGCGGTGGACAAGAACAAGGTGGCGCACCAGAATTGCCCCCTGAATTGCAGGCAATGCTTCAACAAATTGGGCAAGCAAAATAAGTTAAGGTCAGTTGGTTACATTTTGTAACCGACTGATTTGTTTCACGTGGAATGATGTTTGACATTACGTTTAGTTTTATGCTATAAGCCGTTGATTTGGTTAGAAATACCATATGAAAGTGTTAAAAGATAAAACAGCAAGTGTTATATAATAAAAGAAATGAAAAACAATAAAAATAAGGAGTGAGACAATGAGCAGTAATTTAACTGAGAAAAACGAAGATTCAAAAACATATATAGAAGAACTCCGGCTTGCATATCATCATTGGAGACATGAAGACTTAGTAACTAAGATTTTATTTAAATATTTAAAAGTAACAGCAGATGATTTAACCTCATTTATTATAAACAACGCCTTTTCTAACGTTTCATCAGATGAAAAACTCATGTTATACCATTTAACATGTGCTAAGTTGCAGTTAATAAATGAAATTCTAAACTTGACGGCTGATGATTTAGCAGAACAAATAGGGGAATACAACGATGAATAATTGCAAAATCAGGCCACGTAAAAACTATATTATTGTTAGAGAGCGTACGGCAATAAATGAAGTTAGGGGGATATTTATGCCAGACTCAGTTACTTCGACTTCTCAAAATCAAATGACCGAAGGTGAAATCATTTCCCTTGGGCCTCTGGCATTTCCAGGTGAGCAAGATGATTTTCCTGAAGGTACCATTGTTAAATTCATAAAATACTCAGGTGAAGCTCTTGTTTACAATGGGGTGTTTTACCGTATCTTACTCGACGATGAATGCATTGGAAAAATGGATCACTATTTAGAATTAAATGAAGATTTGTGTTCTTGAGACAAAAAAGAAGCAACTCATAAATGAATTATATTAAAATATAGGAGTAGTGCGCATGGCCAGAAAAAAAACAGAAAAGTCGCCGATGGATATAGCTATTGATCAGCAAACTGAGACTCCAGGTCAAGATGATTCAATTGTAGACACATCTGATTATGGGGAGCAAACAAACGTCTTGCCAGATGAAGTAGCGCAGGAACATTTAAACATTGAAGACAGTCCCCCGCAAGAAAGCGATACATCCGAATCGTTTTATACAGATATAGAGCTCAGAGCAATCGAGACAGGGTGGGTTCCTAAAGAAGCATATCATGGTGATGAAGCTAATTGGCGTGATGCGAAAACCTGGAATGATAAGAATAAAACGCTCTCCTTAGTTGAAGAACAGCGTAGAAAGATCGAGCAAATGGAGAAAACGCAAATTGAAATGCTTCAAATGATGAGGGAGGAGCGTGCTAGAGCTAATGAAATTCAAATATATAAATTAGAAAAAGACAAGGAAGATGCTATTAGATTAGCAGATGTTAATGCAGTTAGGGAATTGGACGAAAGTATATCCAAATTGCGAGCAATTCCAGGGCCCAGCAAGCAAGCACCGGCTGAAAATGCTCAGCAAGTTCCAAATGAAGTAACGGAATTTGTAGGACGTAATAAGTGGTTTAACGGAACTGATGAATTGAGCGCTCGTAAAACTTTATATGCAAAAGCGTTAGAAAACGAATTGAATATTAAAAAAAGCGATATGTCCTTATCTGAAAAGATGTTACATATTGAAAATGAAGTAGCAAAAATATTTGATAAATCGAAACCTGTTACTAACAATATTGCTCCAGTAGAAAATAGGAGAACAACTATGAACACAAGAAATCCATCGAATGGTTTACCTAGTTATGAATCTTTACCAAAAGAAGCTCAGAAATTGATTGAATATTATGCAAAGAAAGAAGAATTCAGGGCTAAAAGAAACAATAAAGCTTTTAATATTAATGAATATCGGGCGCGTTATGTTCGGGAATTAATTAAAAATAATACAATTGATGGCAAAGGCATTCCAAATGTTAAAGGAGGAAAATAATCATGGCTAGTGACAAACAAATAGAAAAACAGGTGGAAATCCAAGCTGTACAAACACCTGAAGACAGGAGAATTAAAGCTAAAGAGAGGGCGAAAAACCTAACTAGAAAGAAACAATTTAATTATGCCCAGCATGGAATTAATGAAAACGACAAGAGATTCCATTTTCACTGGTCAAATATTGATGGTGCTAGAGGTTCAAACCTTGATATGTACTTGGAAAACGGGTATTCTAAATGTTTAGACAAAGAAGGCCATGACATACGGCGAAAAGGTCATACTCTTGGCCATTCTCAGATTTTATTACGCATTCCAATCGAAGAATACAATTTGATACAGCATTATAAGTTAGACGAACCACGAGAAATACAAAAATCAATTGGCAAGAAAGATATTGCCAACCTACCTGAAGAACACATTTATGGTGATGTAATAACTACATCAGAAATAATCAAATAATATATTATTTTATTATAATTTTTATTAATTAAAACTTCGAAGAAAACGACACGCTTTTTGCGTGTTTTTTTTATAAAAAATTCATGAGGGCTTAACATGGCTAATATTAATACCGTTTTTGGTGCTCGTTATTTGATGGATCCCTTTGGTGGTAGTGCTAGTGGTAAATTATTGCCTTTTGCTGTGCTAGCTGGCGATGCTACTGCTTTATATGTTGGGGATTTTGTTAAATTAACTGGTACTGCTGATTTCTCTGAAAATTTAAAACTTGGATATCTTCCAGTCGTTACACAAGCCACTGCTACGCACGTTGTTTTAGGCGTGGTTGAAGGTTTTGGCGAAGACCCTAGCAATTTAGAAAAAATTTATCGTCCTGCTAATACTGCAAGGACTGTCTGGGTAAACGTTAACTACAATGCATTTTTCACGATTCAATCTGATGGAACTTGTATTGCTGCTGATATTGGGCAGTGTGCAGACATTGTTGTTGGCGCTGGTAACACATTTACTGGCTTATCAGGTATGCAACTAAATCATGCTAGTTTGAGTGGTTCCGATGGTCAATTAAAGATTGTTGGACTTGCTCCAGGAAGCGAATTTGGTTTGTACACAAAATTGGTTGTGATGATGAATGAACAATTTTATAAACAAGTAGCTGGTGTTTAATAGAGGAGACTTTTCATGGGTATAATTACTAGAGGTTTAACACCTAAGCTGATGCGTCCAGGCTTAAATATGATTTTTGGTGATGCATATGCTCAACTGCCCGATCAATGGAGCAGATTATACGAACATAGTGTTTCACATTTAAATTATGAAGAAGATCAACAGATCGTTACTATGGGCCTTGCTCAGGTAAAAAGTGAAGGTTCTTCGATCATATATGATGATATCAAACAAGGTTATCCAGCTCGATATCAACATACAGTATATGGTTTAGGTTTCATCATTACTGAAGAACAAGTAGAAGATAATTTATATTTGACAGTTGCTGAAATTAAAACCAGAGGCTTGGCTTATTCAATGGCTGTTACCAAGAACTACAATGGCGCAAATATCTTTAATTTTGCGGTTAGTGGTTCATATGTGGGCGGTGATGGTGTTCCTTTACTTAGCACTTTACATCCTTCGGAAAGTGGAAACATGAGCAATACATTTGTTGTTTCTGCCGACCTATCTGAAAGTGCTCTAGAAGACATGCTTATCATGATTCAAGATACTCGTGATTCTAGAAATAAGAAGATGGCATTGAGCGAAACCGCTTTATTAGTTCCTTTACAGTTACAGTTTGAAGCAGAAAGAATTTTAAGAAATCCACAGAGACCAGACACAGCAGAACGCGACATTAATGCTATGTATAGTCAAGGTCGTTTCCCAGAAGGTATTTATATTAATAACTTCTTAACTGATCCTAATATGTGGTTTGTATTGACAACCTGTCCTAATTCTTTACGTTATTTTGAAAGAAGTCCTATCATATTTTCAGATGATAATGATTTCGATACAGATAACATGAAGTTTAAAGTTAAAGAGCGCTATTCATTCGGCTGGTCTGATTGGAGAGGCGTATTTGGTAGTGGTAGCCCGTAATAGGGGGAATGAATATGGATGGGAGTATTTAACTCCCATCCATTTCCTACTTATTAATTATCTTTCGAAGAAAGCGGCGTAATACGTCGTTAATAGGAGAATATATATATGAGTTATTCAGAATATCCGCATGGGTTTGCGCATGGTCTTACTGTTCGCGATATCCCTGTAAATATGGCTATTAATCCAAAAGCAAATGTGTTTTGGGTTGATAGTGTAAACGGTTCGAATTATAACAAAGGTACTTTTACTCGTCCATTTGCAACATTGGCTTTTGCTGTTACACAATGTGTTGCATCTCAAGGTGATATTATTTATCTTGCTGCTGGTCATGCTGAAAGTGTAGTTGCTGCTTCAGGTGTTCTCTTTAATATCGCTGGGATGACTGTTATATTTTTAGGCGAAGGTACTAACAGAGCTCGCCTCACTTTTTCTACGCTAGTTTCTGCCGGCATCACAATTAGTGCAGCTAATGTAACTTTAGTTAATCCATATTTTGTTACAAATATTGATGCATTAACAAGTCCAATTACGATTACTGGTGCTAATTGCCAAATTGTTAATGGTGAATGGCATGACGCTGCTGCTAAAGCTGCTACTGATTGTATTATCACATCAGCAGCTGCTACTGGTTTAAAAATAAATGGTTGGAAATATTTTGCTAGTACTACTGGTACACAGAAAAATAGCCAGATCAGATTACTTGGTGTTAATGATGCTGTATTAAGCAATATCGATATTGCAGGTGACTTCATTGTTGGTAATGTTAATAACTTAACTACTGCATGCTTAAATCTCCGCTTGGAAGACGTTAAGTTAAAGAACACTAATGCAACTCCAAAACCTGGTATTGTTCTTCAAGCAAACACCACTGGTATGGCAAAGAATGTTGATATTCGTATAGTTTCTGG
>Ga0247842_10001354_pt1 | contig 41653 bp, 36 predicted proteins | sample LaCruzMarch2015__3_FD_192411 | JGI IMG/M metagenome (GOLD analysis project Ga0247842, IMG submission 192411) | Freshwater microbial communities from meromictic Lake La Cruz, Castile-La Mancha, Spain - LaCruzMarch2015_19m | ecosystem: Environmental > Aquatic > Freshwater > Lake | place: Spain...
ACAAAAGTGACAATGGAAACGATAATTTTTTTAAAATTCAAAGTAGTCATGTTTGAATTATACAAGAATTGACCGTATTTACAATCTAAAGCATCAACTTATACCACACTTATTGAGTATTATCCCCCAATTAACGCAACCATCGTTTCGTCCGAGATAGCTATATGTTGAGGGTTCATGTGCAATCCAATTCCTATCCTCTTTAGTCATAAGATATAGCTTAATTATAGCATAGTTATTATAGGTTATATAGGAGAGGAGTTTTCATTAAATATGTTTAAATTTGCTGACAATTTTGTGAAAAAGATTAGTAAAATGTTCAGAAAAACGCCGTTAATTTAATAATTGATTTACTAAAACTTATTTATTAAACTTCTCAACCAAGTTCAATATTTCATTTCTATCTTTTATATTTAAAAGATCTCTCGTACTTTCTTTTGCAAATCTGTTGAGTTTTTGTAAATTTAGAAAACAAAGACGAAATATTTTTTGCTTAGCAAAACTAGCCAATATTTTATCGTTTTTTAGAAAAATATCTAAACGGACAAAAAGTATTTCGTAAGCCATTATTAACGCGAAAATATACAAAAATGGTATATATGCTAAAGTCATCAAAGGCGGTAAAACAAAAGAGCGTAAATTATTTGCGGTCACAAAACCCTGATAATTGCCAATTATTTTAGAAATAGCAAAAACAATCAAGAAAATACCAATAAATGGTAGGACATAATTAATTAGTTTTTTGACCGGCGAATATTCTTTCTTTATTTCCGCCACAGCACCCATAGCTCCAACCATAAACATTACGGGCACAAAAATCATTTCGATCCAAAAGTTAAAAGAATAGAGAGTAATTATAAATTCAAGCATTAAAATTAATTTCAAGTTGTCCAATAAAATATTTTTAAAATGATGGTCGTCTTGCGTAGCATTATTAACGTTCATTAAAAGCACAAACGCCGAACCTAAAACCCAAAAAACAGTATCTTTAATTAGTAAAATATTCCATATCTGTAATTTTGAAAATAGCAGGATGATAAAAAATACATAAACCAACATCGCTAAGAATACAATGATTATTTTCTTTTGGAATAAAGCTTTAAATACGCCAAGCATTGAGGTTCGGATATTCTTTTGTGATAACGCCCAAAATAAAAAAATTAAAAGCCAAACAATAACTGCTTTTTCTCGATTGTTTAATGTATTTATGAAAAAATTTATATCCGTCATTTTTAGCATTCAATAATTTTAATTTCTTCATTGCTAAGTCCATAAAGTTTATAAATTTCTTCGTTAATCTCGCAATCAAGTTTTCCGATTTCTTGCTTAAGCAAATTATATTTGTCGGTATTGGCGGAAGTCACTTGTAGTTCTTTGTTAAGGTCAAGCATTGCTTGTGCTTTCTTGGCGATTTTTTCGTATTTATTAAACGCTTATAATTGGCGCTATTTTTTGATTAGTATTTGCTTGTTGATTATAAAGAGTATTTTGGCTTTGAAGATATTCCTCAATTCTTCTTTCTGCTAATTCACAATATTTTTTATCGTTATCATAACCTATGTATCGTCTTTTTGTTTTTAGTGCAGCAAGACAAGTGGTGCCGCTGCCAACAAAAGGGTCAAGGACAACTTCGTCTTCAAAAGTATAAAGTTGTATTAAACGATAAGGAAGTTCTATTGGAAAAGGAGCAGGATGACCAACTCTTGAGGCACGTTCCGCCGAAAAAGTCCAGATACTTTTTGTATATTCCATAAATTCTTCTTTAGTAATCGTTGGTTTTCGCACTTCAGGTTTTTTTCTTGCAAAGCCTTCTTTACAAAAAATAAGAATATATTCATGAATATCTCGTAAAGTTGGATTTGTAGCAGAAAGCCAACTACCCCAAGCGAAAGACTGACTTGCACTAGAGGCTTTATTCCATATAACTTCACCACGCATAAGAAACCCTAATTTTTGCATATCTTCAATAATATAAGAATGGATCGGCAAGTATGGTTTTCTACCTAAGTTAGCAATATTAACACAAGCTCTACCACCAGGAACTAAAACTCGATAAGTTTCTTTGAATATCTTTGTGAGTAGTTCCCGATACTCTTTCATAGACAAATTCTTATCGTAATCTTTTCCAACATTATAAGGAGGAGACGTCACCATCAGATGAACGCTGTTATCAGGAAGTTCAGTCATCTGTTCGCTGCTTTTACAAAAAACCTTATTGATATTTTCCTGTGAAATAGAATTTTCTATCTCTTTGGCAAAATACGTATTATTTGATCCTGCATAGATTTTGCTGTTGTAGAACTTTGAAGAGTCATGATTTATTCTTGTTCCCACTCCAAAAGAAGATGTTTGAGATCCATTACTTTTTCCGTTTGGTTTTAAAATGTTATTCATATTAACTTTCAGAATACTTTATAAGTTGTAAAAATTTCTCTGCTTTTTGTTCGTAAGTTTGTTCCTTATTGGCAATTTCAACAATCTCACCCAATTTCTTTTTACTTTGCATACTGGAGAAAAATTGTCTTTCTTCTTTCAGAAGTTCAAATGATTTTTCTTTTAATTCATCATAAGAATCAAAACGATAGAAACCATTCTTAGGCGTATTTTTGATATTTTCGCCATTATTATCTAAAGGATTAGGATTAACAGACCAAAAACCTTGGATAATACCGTTTTGTTTTAAGTGATCAACTTTTTTATAGTATCCGGCATTTATAGGCGTATTACCAATAACAATTATAGGAATTTTTGCGGCTTTATCACTGGAAACTCGAATATTGATGCTTTTACCTATCGCTTTAAGCATTGAGTCGGATCGACGAATACTTGGTTGTCCAGAATGTGTCTTATAATCACCAACACAAACGATTTCTGTTTTTCCATTTATCTTTTTATATTCCCAATTCCAGACAATGGACATTTTAACCTCCGCAATCATAAGAATATTTTCTGGTTTTTGAATAATATCTTTAGTTTTACAAATTGCAACATCAGCTGGTGATTGATTAGTCAGCCCGATTTCTTCGCAGATTGCACCTTGAACGGAAAAAGCATCTAATTGTTTGGCAATTTCAGAAAAAAGATCGGTAGCCCATTTTTCAGTATAATTACCAATTAAAGAATTTCTACTTTGAAGAGTCGTTTTTGCGTCGCTATAACTTTTCGTCCAATAAGCATAAAACTTTTTATTTGATGTGACATAGAATAGTTGTTCAGGAGTAGCAAAACTTAATGACTTTATAAAGAAGTCGTATTCATTTTCTTTTCTCCATAAAGTTTTCATAATAAAATCATTATAGCAATAATTTCAGAAAGGAAATTAGTATATCTATCATCGAGATCAAAAGAGGATCGCAATAGTTTTAACTTCTTGTTTAGTCATAAAATATATTTTATCACTTATTATTTTTTTATCCTTACAAATTGTTATAATCTACTTAACAATTCGTTTGCCTAAACTTTGACAAAATCAAAGCATGGCAATAAATTCCCTTGCAGTAACGAGAGCTCCTCGTTCAGTTATCTGCAAGGGTCATATGCCGAAAGGTGTATGGGCGCAAGCCGACTGACGGGGAGCTTTGTTTTTTTGGGTTAAAAACTTATGGCTAAAAATATGGCTCGTTATTATCAAGCCTGGGAACTTCGTCAACAAGGTAAAAAGTTTAGAGAGATTGGAAATATAATGTATATTAGTAGTGAACGAGCGCGTTCTCTTGTTTCCTTCATTGATATGAAAATTCAATTTAAAAAACCTCTTTCAAATGAATTGAAATTATTGATAAAAAATTTTTCATAAACAAAATCACAAAGGTTAAATATTATTGAAGTAAAAATAATACTGATTTCTTCTGAGCGGAATGAGGTGCTGATTTTAGAGTTTAGTTCCACAACCAGGGCACTCATAATCAAAAGGTTCGACTGGGTTTCCATTGTTGTCAGTGTGTATAACTGTGTTTTCAAGAACAAAAGTTCCCTCTTTTTTGCAGTGATCACATTTATATAATAATTTAGTCGAGGTATTCAACGCACTTTTATTAATAGCTTTTATCATAATGGGTATTGTTTAATAATTTATTAAAGTTGTATTTTATTCTGTCGGTTTAATTTCATTTACTTTTCCTTCGTCCAACCATTTATTATAATCCACTTTTTCTTTAGAATTAATTACCTTATATAAAAATTCTTCTTGGAGTTTGTAGGCCTTTAATACTCTTCCGAGACTTTCTATTTCTCCAGTACGAACAAACGTGGGTAGTCCAGCAAGACAGCCTGATGTTTTTAGAAATGCGCCTCCGCCAGAGCTTCCATAATCAATTTTAGCTGAAGTATTAAAATAATATCCAGATGTGCTATTCTCTGAACTAATAATCCCTTCTGTTGCCGTAAATTTTGCAGTTGACCCCATATTCGGTAAAGATATACCACTAATATCAGGATAACCGAGAACAATTAAATCCTCCCCAATTTTTAATTGATCCGCAGAACAAATTTTAGGAAAAACATTTAACGTCAATAAGTTTTTTGTTGTTTCAACTTCAGTCTTTGTCCCATCTTTTGCCACCTGTTCAGTTTTTATTCGTGGTTCTGACTTAATCATAATGAATGCAAAATCACTAAGCTCCATGTCTGTTCTGGAAATTTCATTTAAGTAAAATGTCGGTTGCCCATAATAATATTCACTCCATTCATCTGTGTCGGACCTAATAACACAAGGTGGTTGACCGGAAGTACCCATTATATAGTTCTCAATTACATGATAATTTGTTAAAACAATTAGGTTATTCATTTTGTCTCTACCGATAATTACTCCAGATGCTTGAACATAATCATTTGAAGTATTACAGAGAATCATTACCATATTTTTTTGGTTTTCTTTGATAAGCTCATTTGTGGTTTTTGGAGTATTTATATTTTTTTTGTCTTTTTCTAATAGTTGTTCATTCGTCTTTTTTAAATCTTTAACGCTGTTTGGAGTTAAAGGGGTAGGTTGTTTTACTTGTCTAACTATCAATCCCCCAAAATAAATAATAACTACAATAGCAGCTAAAGAAAGAAGAATTGCTGGCAAGAAAAGTATATTGTGGTGAATTGGCTTGGATGTTTTTTTTACACTCTTATTTTTATTAGTATTTCCAAAAAACTGTTCAAATACATCAAAGGGGTCTATTTGTTTTCCTTGTTTATTAACAAAATCTTTTGATGTGAAAGTATAGATTGTTTTTTCTTTCTCCTTTTTTTCCTTATCTTCAATCATGTTAAAAAGTATATCAAATAATCAATTAACAACCTAAAAGAAATATAACCAACCCTTACGAAATTGGGTGAGAAGATGATTTTTGATTTCAAAACAAAACACCAAAAACAAAGAAAAATAAGTGATGAGTTAAAAGAGTTGGTAAATAAATATTTACCTTAGTAATTTAAAGTAAAAATTTTATTTAAAAATAGAGGGTTTTTGGCTGAATGTATTGGAAATGGTCAGTTTGCTTATTTACATCAAATAGATAAATTAGTAAGTATAGGGACAATAAAATCAAGTACGAAGAAAGTCATATCACTTTATCAAAAGCGTTATATTACTGATGAACAATATCTTTTATAGGTTAATTTGACAGGATATTTTCAATGCTTATTGAAAGGGATTTCCCCGGAATAATTTTTTCTTGAATTAAAAATTCATCAAGATTTTTTTCATAAACTGTCTGTATTTTTTGAATAATTCTATCAAAACTAGATTTAAGGCTCTCATTGTTTTTAAGAAGATTCGATAATAGTCTATTTTCAACAAATTTTTTACTTATTAAAAAGTCTTCATCTACAAGTGTTATGGAACTAAGATTTTTTATTAAAAATAACAAAATATATTTGGTGTAATAATAAACCACATCTTTTTTTCCCTGTATGGAAGGAAATTCTGACCCTTTTTTTAGTATTTCCATTATCCATATAAGAGTAAAAATATTAAGAATATAAAAATCATAAATTTTTGTTAATGATATATTTTGAATAATTTCTTTTAAGTATTTACAAGAAGTCAACCAATAGTTATAAAGCATTTCAGTAATAAGAATTATTTTTTCGTTAATCTCCCTTTCTTTCCAGACTATTATTTTTTCCGTACCGTTAATATCCAACCGAATTCCTTTGACTAATAAAAACATTAAGGGTAAAGTTCTACTAAAAATACGGTATAAAGAAATAAAATCGCTTTGATTTTTCGGTTTAAAAATCCTCACATCTTCCATTTTATCCTCAATTCTATGAACTATTCTTTTTGAAATATCTTCATAATTAATCTCTTTGCTATTTATAGGGGAAGGTTGTTTCCTGGTGCTGTTTAGTGTTTCAGTTTTTTCTTTATTGTGTCTTTTAATGGTTGATAATAAATCTGAAAAAATCTGTTGAAAAAAACTAGAGTTGCCTCGAGTTAAAATAAGATTGTCTGTTTTTAATACAATATCATTTTCATAAAGATAAAATTCCTTCTTTTCTTCTGTTTTTTCAGGCTCCAATTCATCATCTTCAAAATCTAACTTATTTTCAGAACCAATTTCTTTTATTGAGTTTTCTACTTTCGTAAAGCCATCCATTTGAACAATAAACAACAAGTCCTGCTCTGATCCTGAAGCCAATAATGGAATTAATTCATTTAATAATGACGATTCGTTTTTATTGAATGAATTGATATTGTTATTTTCATCACAAATAATTATTTTATTAGTCTCTTTTCCATCAATTATCAAGCTGATAAATACTAATTGTTGGTCGTTTTTTAAGATATATCTTGCTTTAATAGAATGAGTATTTTGATCATATTCTTTTTCAAAATTAACTTTTAGTATGATTTGATTGTTTATGTTGATATTGGTATTTTCCGTGATTTGCGCATCTGTTTTAAGTTGAATTTCTAAATATGCGTCTCGCGTATAGATCGCTTTTATAATAGTAAAATCACCAGGGAGTAGTTTTATACTTTCCTTTATCGGTGTTAAGTCTGCGATATTTATTGCTATTTTCTCGACAGGTAGATACATAGAAAGAACGTCTTTGTTCATGTTCTTTATAAACACTGCAGTTTCAAAATTACCATTTTTATAATCTGACAGTAATGCTGGTTTTGTTAAATTGGGACTTCCGAATAATATATCTACATTATTTTTTCTTTCAAAAATTATACATTTTGCATGAAGATTGCCATTGTGCTCTTTTGTTCCAGGAAAGTCATATAAGTTAATATCTTGCAAGTTCGATGAACGATCTATATTGTTGTAATCTCTCTGTACATAATAATCAATATTCGATGAGATATTTTCCTTTAACCAAGTGAATGTTGCAAAATTTTTATCAACAAATGGGGCTATGGCTGTTATTTTTTGTGTATCTTGAGTCATGTTCTTAATCTGATCAAGAATGGGTTGATTTAGATTATTTATAAAATAGATATCACGTGTTTTTTGTAAAGGTTTGTTTAAAGATAGTATGTTTATAGCTTGTTCTATTTTTTGTTTAAAAAAAGAAGATGGATTAATGATGGGTAATAAATCTAAAATGTATTTTTTGAAGTCCAAAATTACTGGGAAATCTAATTCATTGGTTGAATCAAATTCGTAATACAATTCACGATTGGCAGATAATCCACCAGTCGTCAAATTTCCTGATCCTAAAAATAGGCGCACTTTATCTTTTGAAGATAACCAGAATGTCTTAGGATGAAACAAATGATTAGTGTCAACGCTAATGAGAGAATACATCGAAGTTTTTGAAAGATGAGTTGCTTGACTGTTCATCGTCTGTTTCATTTGTAGCGAATCCCCAATAATTACGTTATTTTTCGATCCTTTGACAATAAATTGGGATAAAATTGCCTGCTCCCAAAAGACAAGGTCGATAGAATAGGTTAAAATAATCGAATTTGAGAAATCTTCTACAAACAATCTTCCCTTATTGTTTCCAATTAAATTTATTGTTTTATTCATAATATCTCTTTAGTAATTCATCACCTTTATTGGTAACTAAATATGTGTTTTGTTCCGGGTTTTGTATCAAATCTAGATCTTCAAGAAAATTGAACACCTGATCAATTTTCATAAAGTTATATTTTGGTTGGAATACTCGATCTCTTTTAATCTCCTTAAATCTGCCTTCGTCAAATAAAAAGTGAAAAGTGTCAAGATTCCGGTAAATCATTTTTTGTGAAGATATTAGCGTATGTCGAGGAAGCAGATAATCCTGGTAAAGATTAAAAATTGTTTCGCTGATTTTTTTATTGTTTTCAATCTGATTTTTGAAGTGTGTTATAAAATGATTAAGACTGAATCTTGCAAAACCACCTCGTTGAAAATATAAAAGATCACTATCCTTAAAATCAACCTTACTCCATCGATCGTAAAGTTTAATCAAAATGATGAGTGGATAAATAATAAATTTATTAATATTATTATCGGAATTTTTCTCCCCGATGCTCTCTAATTCAATACATAAACTTGACTCTGCTTCGCCATTTGAGGTGGTTTTTAATAAATCTAACCATGAAGAATCCAGAGAAATAGGAACATTATTGTAACTTAACGATAATTTACTTAAACGTTCCATAAATTCATTTAACGATAATGGTTCTTTGGAGATACTATGGAGAAAAAACATAAAAAGTGATTCTAAAGAATATACAAGATAATTACGGGCAAATAACAACTGCCAATAAAGTTTTGTTTTATTAAGATTTATTGGATGAACCGTGTCATTTTTATTAATCCATCGTTCAAAATATTGTCGTCCTTTCTTTCCTTCTTTTTGAATATATTGAAGAAATAATATTAATGAATATCTTCGGGTTACATATTTTTTATCAAATTTATCTTGATTATCTAAGGTTATATCTTTACTAAAAAGCAAATTTTCTAAAATATTTCGTTCGGAATCATTATTTTTTAGAAAATGAAAACACCATGGTTTTTCTTCTGTTGATGAAAGTTTCTTCAAATTGTCAGTATTTGTTGAATTAATATCAAAATTTTTTGCTATTGCGTCGAAAGCAAGAGCCAAATTTTCACCGTAAGGTTTGAGAAGCCACGGAACACCTGTTTTTTGATCGTCGAGTGTTAACCTTAGATCGTCGAGTTTCGCCTTATAGATCCAGTTGTTATTTCTATACTCTTTATTTTTAAAAAATAAGTCATCTGCTGTTTTTTGACCATTTAGAAATGCCTCAATGTTTCTTCTAATGTAATCTATTCCGTCAATTCCTGATCTTGAAGAATCAAGATGCGAAGAAGAAGTGGAAAAAGCATATAAAAAAGATGCTCGATCTAAAAATAGACGGTAATTCTTGTTATCTTTTGGAGAAGACGACTCAAAAAATTTCTTTAATACCCATGAAAAAAAAGAACAGTATCGGATTCTTTGTGTGATATTGGAAATACCACTTAATAAATCTTCAAGCATGCTTTCGCCAACGCTCTCAAGTCCTAAATGATCTCGTCCTGATTGTATGCCGACTTTCTCCACCCATACAGGATAACTTTGATAATCCATTTTTTAATTACTTTTTTAGAGATTTAAATATTAAGTCTTATTTTTCTGACACAAATTTGAAAATATTTGATAGTAACCTATAAGATATCCTAATATAACTATTATTGAAAAGAGAGGTATAAAGAAATAGTCATAACGAAATAGTAAAGTTACAAAAATTGCCTGAAATAAAAGACTAAATATATTTCCTTTTAATATTAAATTTTCTGGTTTCAGAATAATTAAAGATAAAAATAATGTAGATGACAGATGTATTCCCCCCATAAATAAACCTACAAGACCGTTATTAAAGAATTTAGTTCCATATTGGAATATTGGTTCAAAAGGTAATATATAGGTAAAAACGATTTTAAAAAAGATATATATTAGGTTACTTTGTTCACTTTTTTTCCTGATTTCCATTCTTCTTTTTAAATCCATCATTGATTTACTGACGCCATAAAAATCATTCATATTTCTTTTAATTATATCAATTATTTAATTTAAAATAATTAGCCTGTAAATCTTAATGTATTAGAAAAAAGTTTTTATTATTAAGTAATATAAATCCGCATAGAATTTGGCAAAGAGATGATTTTTGACTTCAAAATAAAACACCAAAAACAAAGAAGAATAAGTAATGAGTTAAAAGAATTAGTTGAAAAATATTCAAATACTAATTTTTGATCTGTTGATTTTTAAATATGTTGCACTTCGTTTTAGAATCTGTCAGAAGTTAGGCAAAGTTTTAAGTGAATCTTGTGTTTTTGTAAATCGAGCAATTTGACTGTTGTTTCCTAAAGAAACCATTGTTCCAAAAGAGTTAATCTCATCAATCCATCGTAATAATTCATCATGATATTGTGTTGCATATGAAATAAATAAGTTTCCACCTTTATCAAGCAACTTCCATAATGTATCAGTTGTCCACCATATTTGTTTTTTACAAGGAGCATGATAAAACTTATTATCATCTGAGCCTAACCATCCACCAATAGGAGCACAGGTTATTAGGTCAAAACCTTGTTTCATTTTTCTTGTTAAGTATTCATTCACTGGAAAAAGCCACTCTCCTGGATTATAAAAGTTAGCCTCTATTTGAGCTATGCCAAAGGTTTTATCACTTTCTCTTTCTTTCTCTAGTCTAGTATCTAGTAACGTTATTGCTGCTCCACCACCAACCACACTTTGTTGATTTAATTCTCTAATAAATGAAGTAGGGGCAAAACAATCTAATACAACTGATTCTGGCGAAACTACCCTCAAAAATGAACCTTCTGGAAGAACTCTTGAGAAAAGGTCATCATAGTGTTTAACTCCATTATGATATATCCCCCAACTCTCTCTCTGTTTTTTTCGTTCTCTTTCTTTGTGAACTTCTCCACAACGGATTGCTCCAAGTCTCCAACCAAAATCTATCATTCTGTATTATATACTATGGGCTGTTTATTCTCAATTAAATATCTTATCCCAACAAAAACAAAAAATGCCCTCCCCCCGACTGGAAAGGAAACGAATGAAAACCCGCCGACCGACTTTGCCTCGCCGGAGTCCCGCTTAATCGGGACGGAGGCGGGAGGGAGGCGGGAATGCTGGAGATGTTTGTTTTTCCAAATGCCCGAGCGAAGTCCCGCCAGCAGGCGGGACGAAGCGAGGGCTAAGGTTTTCAAAGACTTGGAAAGGTGAAACCGGAAACAACCAAATCCGCCGGAGTTCAACCATCCTTGTCCCATCGAAACCCCGTCGTCTTTGTTCCGCCGAAGTCCCGCCAGAGTTCAATCATCTGGCGGGACGGAGGCGAGAGATAGGACAATAAAGAAAACTGCGAGTACTCGGTCGTACGGTACAAGCGTTTAAGAACCAGCCAGAGCTTAAGGTTAGTGAGGAACGGGTAAGCTTTCATCTTGTTGGTTGTTCTTGGTCGCAGCTGCTGTGGCGTCCATCAGCGTAGCGTTTCTGAGGCTCGGCATGTCGCAAATCAACATGCGAAGTATCGCAATCTTTAATAATAAAGTCTTGATTGTTTGGTTTAAGAATTTTTGATAAAATAGGTTCGAGCTAAATTATATATTCGCTCAAAATTGCCTCAAGATCTATTGCAATTTTGAGCGAGGTTCGCCATAGGCGACCCGCTCAACTACATATGTTTACTGTTTATATCCTTCAGAGCCTAAAAGATACGAGAACATATATTGGATATACAAATGATTTTGAACGACGTTTTCAAGAACATAATTCGGGGCAATCAAAATCTACAAAATATCGAGCACCATTTAAGCTTTTATTTAAAGAAGAATTTGGAACTTCCTTTGAAGCTAAGAAACGAGAAATGTGGTGGAAAAGTGGAGCCGGAAGAAGAAAACTTAAAGAATATTTTTACCAAACATAAGTTTATCTGATAATTTATTTTTCCTAGTCTGGAAGTTTTGGACATCGGTGACGAGAATCGTACCTAATTGTTTATTCACCAAAAGCAAATTTGTTTTTGAATTATTTGTTTGCAAAAAGACAATGATTTCATCGATATAATTGTCGATAGAACTTAAAAGTTCATTAATATGTTTTGACTCGACTTGTTTATCGCTAAGTTTTGGATATATGTTACTTAACATCATACTCGTTTCCCCAGTAGCGCTAAACATTGTGCCCCTTACTGTCCTAGGTTTTTTGTTATGTGCAATTTCTTTATCTCTAAAATCAGATATGTCACTCTTAAGTTTTTCAGCTGAATCAATTAATTTCTTACGTATTATAATGCCCTTTTTTAAAGTATATCGAGATATGTTTTTGCAAAAATCATCATGTGAATCCAGAGTTAGATTTCTAGCTTGACCAAAATAGAGTTCAATTGCTCGGGATAACTGATCCAGCATTATTTTTGCAAATATATAGAAGCTTTCGATTTCTAGATGTAGTTTTGTTGTTATTAATGATTCAGCAGATTGGATTCGTATTTGTTTTGGCGTCATTGGGTGACTTCCAGGAATCTTATTTATTCTATCTTGAAATTCTTTGAAATTTGCGATAAATAATTTACTACTTTCTTCGTACCTTTTCCTAACTATAAGAAGAAAATCATAGTATCTTGTTACTTGAGAAAAAGAAAAAGCAAACATGTTGTTGTGCACAATTTCAAACTTATTTCTCTCTGATTCAACAAATGAATTTATTATTAAGTTTGTCATTTTTGACCGTAAGGTGACCCCCTTACAGCTAAGACGAATCACTAACTGGTAATCATGTCATCAGCCCCTAAATAATGTACCTATACCCCAGGGATCATTCGATACCCAAATATTAGCATATTTTTGTCAATTTCATTTATCAATTACGTTACCTTTTTTATGTAGATGAGGATGTGATCTTATAGCTTGTTGAGGTTCAAATAGTAGTTGATTAAAACCTGCAAAAGCTGCTTGAGCAATCCCTTTAACTGTTGGAGATAACGCTTGATATTGTCTTTCAGGAATAGTCAAAGACTGACATGGTGTGGTCTCCAATTGCCACCAGTTACCAACTTGAGTCATTCCAAGTGAAATGGCAGTAGGGTCATAGACATCAGGAATTTCAAATGAATCAACACCTGGAAAATCGGTTTTAATACGTCGATGATGTTTAACTTCCAACTGATTATCATAGGTTGTTAAATAAACTTGCTCACAACCACGCGCTTTTCCATATGCGATTGTAGATAATAATGCAATAAACGGGAACTTGGTCGCACATTCTTTTTCAAGCTTAGTCATTTGTAATGTTGTTTGATTATACTTGGCATATCGATCTGGATTGCTTGTTTTCAAAGGGAGCATTGGTTCAATTTGCTCACCCCTACTTTTTTTTACCAATCTTGCATGTGTATACAAGGGTTTTTCTAATGGAGGCATAGAATCATCAGTGTATCTTTGCATTGCCAGAACAATAAGACTTGGTTTTTGGTTAATGTTCGCTTCTAAAAACCTAACATGATAAAATTGATGTGGCAGCTTATTAAATTTTAATGCAAAGCTCAAAGTCGCAATTGCCTCAGAACTTCTAAGAGAAGAAAAGTAGCTCACAAGTAAACCTGGATAATTTGGATTTTCCATTAGTAAATCAACCTGTCGATTGGTGATTTGATCTGCACTTACGTGTTGATCAACAGCGTCTTTAATTACTGAGCGCAGCCCTAGCAAATCATTTCCTTCCAACAATTCAGCAACACCAGCATTGCTCAAAAGTTGCCATGCGTTCATTTCTGCATATTTTGAACCACCTACCCAACCACCTAGGCGGTCTAAAAATGCTTCATTAGTTGCGACCATATAAATATTGAGAAGTTATTAAAATAATAAAATTTCAGATGATTTTTCAAAATATATATAAGAAATTATGTTAATAAGTAAAACCACTACATTATAACAATATAACAATATAATGTAGTGAAGCTAAAATGTTATTATACCGATTAGTTTAAAGATTATTTTAAATCACATCATCAATTTTGAGGATGCTTTTTTTCTAAATTTTCCGTAATAAACATTAAAAAATTTCAGTTCGTTTTGAAAATAACATTTTTCAATTTCACATTTTCCCAGTTTTCGCAGTTGTTTTTCGTCAATTGCAGGTGATACATGAAGAATGATATTGTCAGTAACTAATCGTTTTACTTTTTCAAAAAGAACTGTGGCGGAAGGAATTGTTTTTGAAAGATCAGTTGTATGGTGATTTGTTTTTTGATCACGATTACTTCTCCACTCCACGTCAATAAAAACCGCTTTAACATTTTTCTTTTGCGCATTCATTAAAATCGCTTCGACCATTACGTCTTCTTGCCAGAATTCAATTTTATTTTCTACTCCAAAATTTTTAGCATTAATTTTTGCAGCTTGAATTCGTTGTGGGAGAAGGTCAACGGCAATAATTTTTGATAATTGTTTTGCAAGAAAAACTGTGGTTGCACCGACACCACAACATAGCTCAAGAACAGTAACATTCCCAAGTTGTAGATTAATTCTTTTTGCCACTTGCTGAGCGGCCTTTTGATAGTTTGTAAACTCAAGCCCTTCCCGGTCTCCAATAAGTAAGGGTACATTTGTATCAAACCTTTTTTCCTTATTTATTTGTTTTATATTGATGAAATTTTTGTTCATATTTTTATATTCTATCATTTACTACTTGACATTTAAAAATAATAATTAATAATGTTAATGTTTCATCTATCATGAAAAGAAAAATAAACAAGAAAAAAAACAAAAAACCACCTCTCGAAAATAATCACAATTATCTTCCAAAAAAAGTAGCGATAATTTACAGCGATGTTAAACGCGAATATTTTCCAACAAACGATCAATATATCACAGAAAAAGATGCACTCAAAGAAGCAAGTGTAATTGCAAAATATTTAAAAAAATTATCCATAAAAACGTTTTTATTTCCGGGAAATCCAACCCTACCGTTTAAACTTAAACAAGAAAAACCAGACATGGTGATTAATTTAGTGGCTTCTATAAAAGGAAAGGAATATCTTGCATCAACAATTCCAGCGATGTTGGAATTGTTAGAAATTCCCTATACCGGATCCGGAATACTGGGAGAATCATTATCATATAATAAATTTTTAGTACGAAAGTTAATGCAACAAAACGGAATTCCGGTTCCCAATTACCAACTATTTTATAGTCATACTGATTTACTTGACTATAATCTTCGGTTTCCCCTAATATCAAAACTTAATGAAATTCACGGCGCAGTGGAAATAACCAAAGATGCTGTTTCAGAAAATGAAAAACATTTACGTGAACGTTTAAAATATTTAATAAAAACCTACAATCAACCGATACTTGTGGAAGAATTTATCGTAGGTACAGAAATTACTGCGCTTTTATTTGAAGGTTTTAATAAAAAAGTTTATTTGGCAGAAAAAATTATTAAAAAAAACACAGGAAAATACCGTTTTGCATCTTTTGAGTTACAATGGTTGGACAAAGAACAAAATATCACATACCGAAAGTTTGAAGATCCTTTGCTGCGGGAATATGTAAAAAAAGCATTTGAAATCACCAAAATGTCTGACTATGGAAAGTTTGATGTGCGGGTTGACAGTTCCGGACGCTATTATTTTTTAGACTCAAACAGTAATCCAGCATTTGGTCCGATTGAAAACGACTGTGCCATGGGATTTATGATGGAGATGTATGAAATTTCTTTTCTTGATATTCTTAAAAGATTATTATTAAATACAATGCGTGATGCAGCCGGAAAACAATTATTACCAGTTACAAATGGCAATTAATTTATGAAAAATAATGTGGATGATTTGAAAGGAAAGACGATATTAATTGTTGGTACAGGATATGCTCAAAAAAGATTTATTTTACAAAGAATAAAAAAACTTGGAATGCAGATCGTAATGATTAATAAAGAAAAAAATTGGGCAGTGTCTTATGTTGATCATTGGATTATTGCCAATACAACAAATCACGGGGAAACACTTCAGGCCTTGGAAAATTTTATCAGCGATAATCCTAATATAAAAATTGCAGGAGTATATACATATTGGGAAGATGATGTGCTTTTAACGGCTAAAATTTCGGAAAAACTAAAACTTCTCGGTATCCCCTATCAGATTGCAAAAAAAACCCGTAATAAAGGAATCTTTCGAAGATTTTGCCAGGAAAATAATTTACCATATCCACAATATAAAATAATCAAGAATCAAGATGATGTGACTGAAGTAAAAAAACATTTTCATTTTCCAGTGGTGGTAAAGCCGGTATTTGGATCCAGTAGTGCATATGTGGTGAAGGTTGAGGAAAAAGAAGAATTGGAAGAAACGTATAAGTATGTCAGAACCAATCTTTCAACCCAAGTAGAGTCTGCATTAAGTGACGGAATGGATGTGATGATTGAAGAATACATTGAAGGTGACGAAGTGGATATTGATATTTTGATTCAAAACGGAAAAATTAAATTTTATACAATTTCAGACAATGATCAAACCGATGAACCATTTTTTATAGAAACCGGGCGCCAAACTCCTTCGAATTTGCCGGAAAAAGAGCAACAAGATCTGTTAACTATGGCAGAGGAAACTTTGGAAAAATTAGGAGTACAAAACGGATGTATTCATTTTGAAGCAAAATCAACGATCCACGGTGCTTATCCGCTTGAAGTTAATCTAAGAATGGGAGGAGATGAATTTTATTCCATGGTTAATGGTGCCTGGGGTGTTGATTTGATTGAAAACGCAATGAAAATTGCCACAAATATTTATATAAAAATTAATAAACCCACTACTCCTTTGAAATATTATGTCAGTCGGGACTTTTTATCAACAAACTCAGGAATTTTGATGGAATTAGATGTTTCGGAAAAACTAAAAAAATTAAAATATATTGATCAAATATATTTTCAGAAAAAAATCGGTGATGCAGTTTTGGTACCTCCGGAGGGATATGAATATTTAGGATGGATATCTGTTACCGGAGAAAATGCCATTGACGCGGAAGATAACATGGAAGAAGCAGTTAAATATGTGAGCTACCGCGTTGCAAAATTTGACCCAGCGTCCTCAATTGGAAAGACTATGCGGAAAAATTCTTTTTCCAGTGCGGCACTTCGCAAAGATTTGCTTGCCGGTGCAGCTAAGATGGAAACAATCAGACGCGTTTCAAAAAAGAATCAGCGTAAGCTGCATGTGGGCATTGCCTGTAATATTTACGATGGTGAATCCGGAACTGTTGAAAAAGACTTAATGTCAATCGGGAAAAATATTCAGTCAACTCTTGAAGAGCGCGGATATAAGATCAGTTTTTTTGATTTTAATAATTTACCTAAAGCCTTTAATGAATTACGTACTTCCAACGTTGATATGGTTTTTAATGTATGTGAACGGATAAATGATTCCAGTTTGCTGGAACCGCATGTGGCTTCAATCCTTGACACTTTACAGATTCCTTATACCGGATCTAATCCCTTTACCCTTGCTCTTTGTATTGATAAAATTCGGGTGAAAAAACTTTTGGCTTTTCATGAAATTCCTACACCACGTTGGGATTATGCCTATACTCTTGATGATGAAATTGATGAAACTCTAAAATATCCGCTGATTATTAAACCTGGTAATACTGATAATTCAATCGGAATCACCAATGAATCAGTCGTAACCAATAAAAAAGAACTTGATAAACAGTTGAAAAAAATTATCGGCGATATTGGTCGACCGGCTTTAATTGAAGAATATATTGAGGGAGATGAGTACGATGTTTCCATTATCGGTAGTGATGAAATTGATTTGCAGGTTCTCCCCTTGTCACGTTCAATTTTTAAAGACATGCCAAAAGGTTATTGGCACATTTACCCATTTGCCGCCAAATGGTCAACAGATGAAATTTATGATAAATATATCACGATTCAACGTCCACCAAAAATTAATAAAAAACTTGAGTCTTTAATTTCCGAAATTGCTCTTGATACTTATAATATTTTAGATTGTCACGATTACGGACGGGTGGAATTGCGGGTTGATGAAAACGGCAATCCCTATGTTTTGGAACTTAATCCAAATCCATCAATTAATATTGGTGATTGTGTGCCAAACTGTGCAAAAATGGTGGGAATGGACTATGGTGATTTCATTGAAGATATCATTGCTATGGCAGTGCGAAGATATAAAAATAAACCACCGTATTACCATCTGCAGACAAACCTATTGTAAAAAAATTATCAATGCTCAATAACCAATGATCAATAAATTATCAATTCTTAAATGATCATTGATCATTTGAAAATTGATTGATAATTGTTTACCCTGAGCTTTGTCGAAGGGAAAATTGTTAATTGATAATTTGGAATCTCTTTTATTAAGTAAGACATCTCACTCGGTTAGTTTTAGTTTACGGTAGTACTGAACGCTTGTTAAAGTTAAAACCACTCCGGCGAAAATTAATGCAACAGAGTAAATAATTGGCGGTGCTTTTACTCCGTAGATTGGAATCAAAATATAATTCCCCACCGTGATAATAACAAAAAAGAAAATATTTGTGATGAGAATCGGAAGTGGTTTTTTTACAGTATAAAGGAGGAATAATAAAGGAATATTAATTAAGGTAAATAATATGTAAGGCAAGCTTAGCATTTTAGTAATTAAGGCTGTTTGAAAATATTTCGAAGTAAAGAACAAGTTATAAACTTGATTGGGAAGAATAAAAAGCATGACAAAAAGACCACAAGGAAGTATCAGATAAAGCAAACTGGTTTTGAATAAATGAAGCAGATCTTTTTTTGTTTTGGCACGGGAATACATTGGAGAAAGAACCTGAGTGATGCTGGTGATGGTTGACATCACTGTAAGAATAATTTTTTGTGATAAACCATAATATCCAACTTCGGTTTTGGAACGGAAATATGACAACAAAAATAAATCCATCCGCAGTGACAAATTATAAAATTGTGATGCAATAAAATAAGTCAAGGTATAACTAAAACGAAATTCTTCTTTTTTGACTTCAGACCGCAGAACAGTTAAAACCAGTGGCCTTTTTTCCAAAAATAAAAATGTGAAGAAAATAATCGGGCCAACAATTCCAAAAACCAGCAAGACTGCTCCGGTTGAAATGTTTCCTGACAATGCGACCAGAATAATAATAACGGTTTTAATGAAGTTGGCAGTATTAAGATAGACGTTTGCCTTAAGAAATCTCTTAGCAGCAAAAAGCATATTAAGACCGGTATTTTGCCAGATTAAAAACATCACCATAAATGCGGTTAAATACAACTCCCAAATCGGTGCTTGTGTTTTGAAAAAGTTTTTGTCTAACCAGGGAAATGTGATAAATAAAACCGTGATAACAACTGCCGAAAATAATGACTGATAATAAAAAGTGGTTTTGATAAAACGATGGATCTGTGTAGTAGGCTTTTCTAAAAGTACAGGAAGAAAAGAATAAATATTAGCGGTGGTTCCAAAGTCCAATAGGTTCGCGAGAACATAAGCGATTCCCAAAAGAACACTCAAAACTCCATACTGGGCCGGTGACATGATACGGACGAGCAAAAGTGCGAAAAACGCCGTGAAAAAGACATTAAGATAATTACCAATGGTATTGATAATAATGTTGCGGCTGGTGGGGCGATTGAGAAAGGAAAATATGCGAATGATCATGAATTTATATTGTAGCAGAAGTCATGAGATTTATGAATTATGATTTACGATTTATGAATAATGAAACAAGAGTGGTGAAAATTATCAATCAATAATCAATTTTCAAGAATCAATTTAAAAATAAATAAACGAATAATGAAGAACGCTGATGAGTATAATAAGAATATGAAAATTAAATTAGGAGCTTTATTCCTATTGGCGTTTGTGATTCGGCTAATTGCAATTAATCAGTCGTTGTGGTTGGACGAAGCTACCAGCGCAATGGCTGTGAAACACTTAACCTACGGAGAGATTCTTTTTAAGTTTTCTCCTTTTGATTTTCATCCTCCCGGTTATTATTTTTTCCTAAAGTTCTGGACGAGTATTTTTGGGTTTTCAGAAGTTGCGATTCGTATGCCGTCAGTAATTGCATCAGTTTTAACCGGGTATGTTGTTTATATGATTGGTAAGAAAGTTTCTAATATGGAAACTGGATTTTGGGCAGCTGCGTTTTATCTGTTTAACCCGCTGGCTGTATATTATTCGCAGGAAGCGAGAATGTACTCATTAACGGTCTTTATTTTAACGACGCTACTTTTCATAATAATAAAAGGTTTTCGAATTAAGAAATTGGAGAGGTCATTAAGTAATTTTCAATTTTCAATTTTCAATTTTCAGAATGCTAAAAAACTTGATTTTTTAATAATTTTAAGCTTGGTTTTTTTGTCGATTTTGACGTTTTATGGGTCGGTGTTATTTATCGCCAGTTTAATAATTTATTTTCTTTTCAAGAAAAATTATCATACTACTTTTTATTTGTTTATTTCCTTATTTCTAATTTTATTATTTATAACTCCCCTGCTGTTACGTCAGCTCGATAATGCAAAATCAATGTTGAACGTGGTAACAAACTGGAAATCGGTTTTAGGAAAAGCAGATATAAAGAATCTTATTTTAATCCCGTTGAAATTTACATCAGGCAGAATCAGCTTTTTTCCGAAAATGATTTATTATGCGTTGTCCGGAGTTTGGGCTTTGATAATAAGTTTTTTTGTCTTTAAAGGCGCAGTTAGGAATCGTATGTTAGGTTGGTTATTGATATTTCCGATAATTTTGGGTTTGGTTATTTCTTTTATTACTCCAATGTTGCAGTATTTTCGGTTTATATATTTGCTTCCTGTGATGGCGGTGTTGATAAGTGAAGGGGTTAAGGGGTTAAAAGTTAAGGGGTTAGAAGATAAGGGGCTATTATTCAAGGGGCTAGAAGTTAAGGGGATAGAAGATTTTCTACGGATGTTTATATTTTTGGGTTTTGTGATTTGGTCGATGGTTTATTTGCTACTACCCCAGTTTCACAGGGAGGACTGGAAAAGTTTAGCGTCTAGTCTGTCAAAACAAGCAAAAGTTTACATGATATTATCATCCAGCGACGCCCTAAGTTACTATCGGTCGGACGTTCATTTAGTTGATGTACAATCGATTAAACGATTGACAGAAATGGATAATGAATTAATTGTTATTCCGTATACCACAGAAATTTACGGTTTAGACTATAAAACAAACCTTAAAGATCGTGGTTATAAAATGACACAGGAAAAAACTTATAGAGGATTATTAATAGAATATTGGAAGAAAGTTTAGTATGATTAAGTTTATAAAGTTTACCCTCCGATTCGGAGGGTTTATAAAAAATTACAATTTAAATAAATTCAGATGAAAAAAACAGCACTTGTGACGGGGATACTTGGACAGGATGGTCCGTATTTGGCAAAGTTACTTTTAGAAAAAGGTTATAGAGTATATGGACTAATGAGTCGTTATTCCAATCCAAATTTTTCTAACCTGGAATATTTAGGTTTGATGAATAAGGTTGATTTTGTTGAAGGTGATTTAACAGATGAATCATCATTAATAAATATTGTCAAAAATACCAGACCGGAAGAAATATATAATTTGGCCGCACAATCATTTGTCGGCGGATCATGGGATCAGGCAAAATTGACAACCGAAACCAATGCGGTAGGAGTTTTATATTTATTAAATACAATCAAGTTTTTTTCACCAATTACCCGTTTTTATCAAGCTTCAACTTCTGAGATGTTTGGTTTAGGACATACTAATGGTTTTCAAGACGAAAATACTCCCTTTCACCCAAGAAGTCCCTATGGAGTTTCCAAAGTTTATGCCTATTGGATGACGGTTAATTTTCGTGAATCGTTTGGATTATTTACATGTAACGGAATTCTTTTTAATCATGAATCACCGATTCGTGGAATTCAGTTTGTGACACGCAAAATCACTGACGGTGTGGCTCGCATAAAACTTGGAATGGCAAAAGAATTACGCCTAGGAAATCTGGAATCACGACGTGATTGGGGGTTTGCCGGTGATTATGTTGAGGCAATGTATTTGATGTTACAACAGAAAAATCCTGATGACTATGTTGTTGGTACTGGCGAAAACTATTCTATAGGTGAATTTGTGGAAAAAGCCTTTTTAGCAGCGGGAATAAGTGATTGGAAAAAATATGTAGTAATTGATCCCCGTTTTAAAAGACCTGCTGAGGTTCCAAACTTAAAAGCAAAACCGGATAAAGCTCATAAATTACTTGGATGGAAACCAAAAGTTTCTTTTGATGAATTGGTGAAGATGATGGTAGAGGCTGATTTAAAAAGGTTGAAATTAGTTAAAGTTAGCTCGCCTCGCTGATGCTTTGGCGAAGCGGGTTGAAAATAGTTATAAATAGTTCTAAATGGTTAAAAATAGTCAAAATAACCAAGACTTACAACGAAAATTAATTTTAAACCTATGATAATCGGCGCAATTTTAGCGGCTGGTAAAGGAAAACGCTTGAACTTACAAACATGCAATAAAACGACCTTACTTTTTAATGGGAAACCTTTAGTTCAATATGCAGTTGAACTTTATAAGGGTTGGGCTGATAAAACCATCGTGACAGTTGGTGCCTTTAAAGAAACGGTGATGGAAGAATTAAAAGATTATCAAGTTGAGTTTTTAGATCAAGGAGAACCAATGGGAACAGGTCACGCGGTCCAGGTGGTGGTGGAAGATATAAAAAAACGCGGTTTGAATCCAACAGAACTTTTAGTTGGATATGGCGATCACATGATGTTTTATACTCCGGAGGTGGTTCGAAAAATGATAAAAACACATCAACATCGAAATGCTACTGTTACTTTAATCACAACAAAATATCCTGATCCTGATTTGTTGGGATGGGGACGAATTTTGCGTGGAGGTTTATCCGGGCATATTAAGAAAGTGGTGGAGCAAAAAGATGCCACCACAGAGGAACGGAAAGTCCAGGAACTAAACGCGGGTTTTTATTGTTTTGACTATCAGTTTTTATTAGAAAATAAAGATAAAATTAAAAAATCTCCGGTATCTGGTGAATACTACATTAATGAGTTTATTGATTTGGCAATTGCTCAAAATAAAACTGTGATTGCGCTGGATGTTGATTTTAAATACGTGGGAATTGGAATTAACACGCAAAAACACTTAGAGGATAGCCAGAAGTTATATAAGGAGAGGAATAAATAAATCTAGAATTTAGAATTCAGAATTTGAATTATGAATTTATTTAGAAGAGTATTACTACAATATCTGGGAATCTTTATATTTTTTACATCAGTTTATCTTTGTTTGTTTCATACTCCCCTATTCATTAATCAACACGTGATGTTTTATCGAGGACTAGGATTACTTTTTATTGCCGTAATTCTTACTTTCGTATTACTACTTATTTTACGTAATAAATTAAAACTAAATGCAGAAACATTAATCGCTTCGATCGTGATGAGTTTCTCAATAAATTTGGTGTTTTTTGTGGTCTTTCCGGTGACGTTTGAACGTTCAGTGACAATGTATATCTTAAATAAGTTAAACAGTTCAAAACAGACCCAAAACTGTCAAGGATTAAGTAAAAATAATTTGGAAAAAGATTTTATTGAAAACTATGTAATAAAAAATCAGGCGATGCAAAAAAGAATTATTGAACAAAAAATAATTAACACGATTAATGAAGAAGATGATTGTATCTCAATCAGTTCTCGTGGTCGAAGCTTTATTGATTTTTCCCGCGTGATTGAAAAAGTTTATAAACTATAAACTTCCAAAATCGTAAGAATTCGTACCAGCCACGTAGCGTTCCTGCTACCACTCCTCTCCATCCATCGCGATATCCATGATGCCAAAAAAACCATCTGCAAAAAACATAAGGAGGAAGAAATATCATTTTAAAAAAAGCCATCCAAACCGAATCTTTGATTTGCGATACTTCTGCGTCAGTGTAGAGTTGAAACTTTTTAACAACATCATTGAAGGTGGGATGCGAATAATGGTTGAGCCGATTTTCCAGGTATCCAATTTTTCCAGTCACTTTGAATTGTTCATGAATGGGAACAATTGGTTCGTATCGTGCAAACTTGGGACGAAAAAGCCGGACGAGTCGGTCGAAATACCAATCGCCTCCTTTTAAAAACGCCCCTAAGAAGTACTGGTTTCTTGGTAATCCAAACGCAACTGGAAGTTGCGTAATTGCTAAATTGCTAAATTGTTTAATTGTTGTTTTCTTAACAATGTAACCATTTAACAGTTTAACAATTTCTTGTTTTAAGTTCGGGGTTGCTTCTTCGTCAGCGTCGATGCGGAGAATCCAGTCTGTGGTTGCGTTGTCGATTGCCCAATTAATATTTTTTTGAACTGATGTAAAGTCAGGTTTAGTATTCTTATTTAGCTCAGTCACTTTGGCACCAAGTGCTTTTGCAATCGCACCAGTTTTATCGTTCCCCATCCACAAAACCAGCACTTTATCACACCATAAAACACTTTTGACGCAACGCTCAATGTTTACTTCTTCATTAAAAGCCGGAATAATTGCGGTGATTGTTTGTTTCATTGATTAATAGTATAAAGTAAATATATCGCTATTTATTGATTATCATAAATAAGCGCTTGATAATTTCCTACCTGCACGATGTTATTGGGTTTTTCACCCTTGATCACATATCCGAGAGTTGTAATTATCACTTTCTTCTTGATGGGTTGATTACTAATTTCATCTTGATATATCCAACCAAAATGATCATCAGCGCGGGAACGGTCAGGTTTTTGTCCATATACCGTGAACAGATAGCGCCAACCGCCAAAATATAAATAGTTTTCCGTTGTATTTAAATAGAAAGGTTGTTTGTTTAATACCTTTGATGTCATAATTACTAATTCTTTTTGTATAAATAACCCAGTGATAGGATTTTGGTTAATAAAAAAAATATAATTACAAAAAACAATAATTATTAAAAACGGAAAATAGATTTTTTGATTAAATGTATTCAGGAAAAGCGCGATAATCAAACTGAAGAAAGGAAAAAATCCCAAATAATAATATTCCAATACTGCACCGGGAAAAAGAAAGAACATTAGTAAATAAACAAAAACAATAATTGCCATGATAGTTTCATGAAATTTTTTAATCTTAAAAAGAAAAATTAGAATGGTTAGAATTGATAAATATGCAATAACATTTTGGTGAAAAGGATGATTGAGAGCACTGATCCAAAAATGAGAAATGGTTTGTCTGAAAACTTGCCAATGTTGCACAAAAGAAATTCCGCCACCTGATCCATGCGTTTGTGTTAACATCCGCAGTGGCGTTTTTAGATTATCGAAGTTGTGGACAAAGTCATAGACGAGTAACGGAGAATAAATAAATAAAAAAATTAAAAATGAATAAATAATTATGAAAAAAGGATGTGTTAATATTAACCTCTTTTTTTTAGATTCTGGACGCGTCTCTTTTGCGCCTAGCCAGAATGACTTTAAAACAAAATATAAAATTATCGGAATGAATAAAAATAAAGATGCGTGGATATGGAATATACAACCTAAAAGAAAAGCAAGGAGCATTAGATAACGTTTGTCTTTCTGCAATTTGACTATTGTCCAATAAATTAGTATTGCCACGAGCGGAACCAGAGTTGAATTCCAAAAACGCCGATCATAGTTGACAACAAATGCAGAGCAGCTATATAACGCAGTTGCAATTAATGCAGTTTTTCTACCGAATAAATTTTTCACAATTAAGTAAAAAACAATAGCTGTAATCACCCCAATTATTGAAGCGGCATAGGCTAAAATTATCGGATCACCGCGACTGATCCATAATAAAACAGCGTGAAGATAAACTAAACCCGGCCCAACATAAAAACCTGTGTTCGCAGCAGAAAGGCCAATCCAAATTGGATGGAAGTCTTTGATCTGGGCTAGCGCCAGAAGTGACTGATATTCTTCATCGATCCCAAAGAAAAACCACTCCCCGACCATGTAAAAACGGAGAAAGATAATTAATGCAAATAGTAATATTAACCAGATATTAGACTTCATTATATTAATATAATGTAGTGGGATAATTTTTTTCATATTTAGTTCTTAATCACATATCCATAATAAACCCCTGATTGGAATGAAACGATTGGTTTTCCGGGTAATTTATTTGGTTTATATTCAGATATAACTACATTTAATTTAGGTTGATCAGATTTGATTTCATCAGCATAGATCCAACCAAAAAATTTATCTGCGTAAGAAGCGTCAGGGGTTTTTGCATACGCTTTGAAAAGATAACGCCAACCTCCGGATGAATGATATTGACGTTTATCAGGTGAAAGCGTTGTTAGATAAAACGAATTATCCTTAATATATGGATAAATTTTCTTAATCAGTTGTTTGCGAACCATTAAACCATATTGTTTTTGTGTAGTTGTTAATAACACAAAACAATTTGCAATAATATAACATCCAATAATTATATATGATAGCTTTTGCGGAATAGCAGAAAAGAAAAGTCCGGCGTTAATGGCAAAGAGGACGAGAAATCCTAGGAGAAAATATTGAACGGTTCCGGCGGAATAAGTCAAGAAAGCAAAAATATATAACAACATACTTATAAGTAAAACTCGGTATTTTTTTTGAAAAACCGCTTGATAAACCAACCAAAAAATTATTAAAAGTGAAAATAACACCAAAACTAAATAGGCTGGACTGGAATTACCATGGACGCCCAATCCGAATTCTTCTTGGATGTTTGTGTTAAACCGTAAAAACCAAAAATTGGAAAGGACTTTATAAAAAGCCGGTAAGTTTCCAAAAACATTTCCACCACCTTGATTGCTTGCAAGAAATTTTTGAATAAAACGTAGTGGCATTTTTAAATTATCAAAGTTATGAAAATAATCAAAAACAATTAACGGAGAAACAAAGAATAAATAAGAAACAATGATCAATAACCAATTTTTCAATTTAATATTCTTACGTATTGTCCAAACAACAAATATTGTAACCGGCCAAAATGATAAAAGAGAAAGGTGAACATGAAGAGACAGGGCCATTAATATTGCAGTTAAAATAAGCCAGCGGGTATTTTTTTGTGCTTTAATCAAACTAAAATAAAACCAGATAGAAATAAAGACTATCGGTGTTGCGCTCCAAAAACGTCGATCAAAATAAGCAGCGAAGGTTGAGGCGGAATATATTAAAGCTGCATAAATACCGGCTTTTTGAAAGTGAAGTTTGGAAGTGACGTAATAGATACTTAAAGCCGTAATTACTCCAAGTAACGAGGCAAAATAAGCCAGAATAAGCGGATATTTGCTAATTCGAAGCAATATTGCACCTAAGTATGCAACCCCCGGTCCAAGATAAAAACCAACATTGGATGCGCTCACCCCAATCCAAATTGGATGAAAGTTTTTCACCTGTTCCCAAGCAAGAAGCGCCTGATATTCTTCGTCGAAATTAAAAGTGAACCACTCCCCTATTTTATAGAAGCGGAAAAAGACTGAAATAAAAAAAATAAATAACAAAAACCAGTTTGATTTTATTTTGTTTAATATGCCGTTCATTTTTTTATTAAGGCGCTTAATATTACTTTTTATAAATATAACCAAAATACTTTCCTTCTTTAAATTGATAAGTTAATCTGTAATTAATTATTAATGGATCTTCAGAAACAATAACGTGTAGTTGTGGTTCATTTTCAGATATTTCATCAGCATAAATCCAACCCAATTCAGTGTCTACATTACTTTTTGCTGGTGTTTTCCCATAAATTTTAAATAACAATCTCCACCCAGCATAAGCAAATTGGGGGTTTGGCAGAAGTCCTGTCGTTTCCAAACTAAACGCTTGATCCTTTACGAGACTCATTGTTTTGTTAATAAAACGTCTCTTCATTGTTAGTCCATAGTCATCAGTTGTTGTTAATACGGTTGCTAAATTTATCAGAATAAATATGCTGATAATAAAATAGGCGACTTTTTTTGGTAATGAATTTAGCAAAAAACCAATGCTAATGGTAAGGATTGTTAAAAATCCCATCAAGTAATATTCCGGATTATAACTCGGATAAATAATATACGCGAATATTATGGATATTATTGATATAAAAAAAATCTTATATCCGTTTTTTCGATTTTTAATAAAAAACCAAAAAAGAGAAGAAAGCGAAATTAACGCTAAGATAAAATTACCCGGTATTTTATACGTATTAGTTTCCAGAACAATGTCTTGGAGATTTGAATTTAATTTAACAAACCATATTCTTCCCAGGGTAGACAAAAGAGTATTGACATGACTTTCTATGTTTGTCAGACTAAAAGAGTAAAGTCCGGTTTTTTTCCCTTGAATAATTATTTTATACGGAGCTAATAGGTTATCAAAATTATGATTCAAATCAAAAACTATGAGTGGAGAAATTATCATAAGATAAAAAATCACCATTAGTATCCACGTATACCACTTGATTTTCCTGAAGTTTTTAATAATTGAATATATTGTTGGGATAGTGAAAAGTAGCAATAACAAATGAAAATGAAACGATGCAGCTGTTAATATTGCAATAAGAATAAACCAACGAGTATCTTTATTGGTTTTAATTAGAGCGTACACAAATAGTATTGAGATAAGCGGAATGAAAGAAGGATTCCAAAATCGTCGATCATAGTAGTTGATTAAGGTAGAGCATCCATAAAATACACTTGTGAAAATTGCTGTTTGACGATTGAATAAATCTTTAACAACAAAAAATAAAACAACAACTGTGGCGATTCCCAATAAGGAAGAAAAATAGGCAAGAACAATTAGGTCTCCATTCTTTATCAAAAATAAAAGGTAATTAATATAGATAAATCCGGATCCGAGATAAAAATTAATATTAGCCTGACTTACTCCAGTCCAAATCGGATGGAAATTTTTTACTTGTTCCCAAGCTAATGTTCCCTGCCACTCTTCGCTAAAAGTAAAAAGGAAAAAATTAGGGACTTTCCAAATACGCAAGAATATGATAATTGCAAACAATAATATTATCCAAAAGTTCTGTTTCAATAAATTAATCAATTGAAGCGTGATGGTTTTAAAATATCCATTGTGTAAAGCGCTAACAGTATAAGTAGATATTTTTAGTGCAGACACGGTTCGAAGAAACAATGTTATTAATGAGAATGGAAATAAAATATTTTTTGCCAAATAGCGGCCATAGTTTTCAAAAATTAATTTATTTTTGTTATTTTTTTCTTCAGGACGAATTCCTCCGGATAATGCTTTGTGGTGATAGACTAAAGTATTGGGTTCAAAAATAATATCTCCATATTTTTTTATTCGACGACTCAAATCAACTTCTTCAAAAATTTTAGGAAAGTTTTCATCAAAACCGTTAATTTTATCTAATGCGGATTTGCGAAAAGACATATTGCAGCCATAGACAAAATCAACTGTTTGTTTTTTTGTGCTCCAAAACTGATAGCTAAATTTAGTTCCTAACCAATTGGTTTTACCGGTTTCAACCTCGGTGTTTTTAGGAATAATTTCACTGTCATTAATCACCCGACCGGCAACACCAATAATGTTTTTATCAGCATATTGTTTAAGGTGATTAATGACTGTATTTTTAGTGATTTCTACGTCATCATCAAAAAATATAACAACCTCACCTTTTGCTTTGATTATGCCGAGATTCTTCGCTATAGATGTATTAGCCTTTGCTAATTGATAATATTCGATATTATATTTATCAATTTCTTTTTGATTTTTATTTCCCGATGTTTCCTGCTCAACGATAATAATTTGAATATTCGAGTAAAACGAGCGAATTTGTTTGGCAAGAGTTAAGGCGAGATTGGTTCGTTTATAGGTTGGGATGACAATGGTGGCGCTTGGTAGTTCAGATTTTTCTTTTTGTAGATTTGCCATAAGAGTTCAGCTCCTATTATCCCAAATCCAAGCCAGACAATCAATCCCACACTAATTCCTGCAAGCGGACCGGCAAGGGATTTGATAACAGAGCCAACCAGCCAGCCCAAACCTAATGAAAATGAACAAACAAGTGCCAGATGAAATGATTTTTTCAAAGCCAAGAGGGGTTGGAAAAATACTCCATAACTTCCCCAGGCAATTGCCGGAATCACAAACAAGGGTAACATGGAAATGGTAATCTTTGCATCTTGAGCGCTAAATTTTCCTCCAACAAAAAGCAGGTTAATTAATATTGGAGCAAGAAGCATGGTGACAAATGCAATTATGGTGGAAACAATTAACGCAATAAATTTAGATCGATTAACCAGCAAGATTGCTTTTGGATGATGTTTGACATCGGCAAAATATTCAACTAAGTGAGGCAATAACAATACTTGTAAACCAATAGTGGCAACACCGGTTGCAAGCGTGAACATTTTTAAAATCAAATTCAAATAAACCATATATCCTGCAGGGAGTGAAGATGCAAACGCGCGAACAAAAACCGTTTCACTGCGAAAAGCAGAATAAGCCAAGATAAGGGGAAACCAGGAGTAGGATAGCTTGATAAGAGAGGCGAGGTTAGGAATTAGTAGATAGTAGTTAGTAGTTAGGGAGAGTTTTTTGAAGGGGAAAAGAATGGCGATTTGGAAAAAAAGATTTGCAACAAAGGCAAAAACCATGGACCAAATTCCGATTAAAGGTTGAAGCAAAATTATCATCAATAAATTAGTAGCATTTCCGATTAGTTGAGCAAAAGGAAAGCGATAGAATTTCTTTTTTGAATAATAATGCGCTCCAAGAATGGTGGCAACAATTGCCAGAGGAATGCTATAAAACATGTAATTCATCTGAATGGCAACGGCGCTAACAAACTCCCCTCCCCGACTGGCATACAATGCTTTACTAATTGGTAGTGAAAGAAAATTCATTATCAGAGCGATCAAAAAAGATAAAACAGTAAGACTCATTAATGTTTGAATTAAATATGTTGTTGCGTTGTTTGGGTCCTTGACCTTTTTTTGTCCGTAGATTGGCAGAAATGCATCGTTGAGTGTGGCATAAACTGTGGAAACAATCAAAGTGGGAATTGCAACCGCTGCCAAAAAAATATCCAGGTCAAGTTTCGCACCAAAAATCCGCGTGATAGCAATCTGACTCACCAATTGAATCAGCGCGTTGAAGATGAAGATTATGGAAACGAAAAGGCTTTTTGAGAACACGGGATTACTTTAAAATTTTTAATTTGAAATTTTTATTCAATTTTTAATTTTCAATTACCAATAATCAAACAATGATTAATTATCAATTTTCAAAATAATAATAACAACGATTTATAGAGTATTATAGAGGATTTTTAAGTGAGATACTAAGCGTGTCGAATGTCAATCTATCGATGTTTTGCATAATTTATTCAGAATGTTATAATAAGTTAACCAAATTTAAAAGATACTTATGAAAAAAATAAAAAATATTTATAAAGAAACTTCAGCTTTGGTTTGGAAAGAAGATAATCTTTTTGTGGCAAAATCAGTAGAGGTGGAAATAGCTAGTCAGGGAAAAACTAAAAAGGAAGCCTTAGCTAATCTTGAAGAAGCCTTAGAGTTATATTTTGAAAAAGAACTCCCCTCTCCAAAATTATTACCTTATGAAGATTTGTCCTTAGAAAAGCTTAATATTTCTTATGCCTAAATTATATTCGGCAAGGGATGTTTTAAAAACACTTCAAAGAGCAGGTTTTATTATTGTCTCTCAAAAAGGAAGCCATATAAAATTAAAAGGAGTCTTTAAAAATCATATTTGTATAGTAATCGTTCCCAATCATAAACAGATAGCGAGAGGAACTTTCGAAAGTATTTTGAAACAAGCTGACATGAGTCATTTTGAGTTTGAATCTTATTTCAAATAACTGTGGTTAGTTAGGAAAAACTTGATTTTCGAGTCGGTCAAGTCTGCGTTCATGATTATTAAGACTATCTTTATTATCTTTTACTTCCAATAAAAAAATATCGAGTTTATCGTTCATATCAGCGAGCATTTTAATCACAATATGGAATTTTTCTGAAAAATCTTTTCGCATTTCAACAATATATTCTTTTGTAGAAAATGTCTTTAAATCTACTTTGGTCGCAAATACTGTTTTCAGTTTATTAATGTCTTTATCAGTAATCATATTCAAGAATAATAAACAATAATAAAAATATTGTCAACGGTCTATAAACATCATTAATATAAGATTAGATTGATAAGAAGATATAATAATGATCAATTATCAAGTAACAATTTTCAATCAATTATCATTTATCAATTCTTTTGATAATTAAGATATTAGAGATTGAATGAAAATTGAACATTGAAAATTGAAAATTTACTTCCTCTATTCATACCCATTCCTCTCTCTCGTCTCCGGGGAGAGGCTGGGTAATAGTCTGAAAAATTCCACATCGTCTTTAGTATATTCACCGGTGACGGGAATAACTTTGATAGAAAAAGAATCAGTTTCTACCTTAATATCTTTTCCATCCCATCCAACAATTTTTTCAATTTGAAATGTTTGAGTGCCATATGACCAATCCAGAGGGACAGTGAAGACAACTTGATTATCGGTGATTTCATCGGGTATTATTTCTATATTATTCTTAAATAACTTTACTTCTGGTTCATTTTTCCAACCAAAGTTCCGACCGTAAATAACCACTTTCATACCTCGATAAACCAAATACGGTTCAACTAAATCAACCGTTGGAATGATTGATTTCCAGAGTCGATCTCTTCTTTCTTGAGTCACTTTTTTTTGATACTGATGATAAAAGTTGGAACTAATTGAATAAATTGTTTTACCAATAACAAATAAGCCAAAGAAAAAAATTGTAAAAAATAGTACAACTTTTACTACATTAAGTAGCACATCGAACATAGATTTTGGTTTAGTGTTAATAATTAACTTAATAATCCGTACAAAGAAGTTTATGATTATGAGAATTAAAGTAGTTAATTTCCGCCTTAGATAATTTAATACAACTAGCAATACAGGAGATATCTTATTTGTCAGAGTGAAAGGACTTCTCAAATTAGTCATATTAGTTTTTAGTTCGACTACCGATTGAATTGTTCCAACAACCAGCATCATATATGTCCAGATGGCGGCTTTTTCCGCAATAAAATCTAGTTTCATGATTAGTAAAAACGGACATAAAACAAGATAAAATAATGCAAAAAGAAAACTAGTACGTGCCTCCATTTGGTATCCGATCATCGCCAAAATCCAGGTGAACGTAAATAAGAGGGTGGTGAAATCTGAGTTTTTTTTGAAAATAAAAATATCAAATAAAATTCCGATCAACGAAACTAACAACCAAAACAATCTTGTATTGATTGATACATATTTAATAACTTTCCATAATGTTTTAAACGGCCATTTAATAACCAAAATAATTAAACGATAGGTTTCATAAGAAAACAGTTTTTCTACCCAGTTGGTTTGTTGGGGTTTCTTTATTTTTAAAAAGAGAAAGCTTCCGTAAAAAAATAAAGTAAATAAAGAAAATAGTAATAAATAGCCCAAGATAGGGCGTGGCCAAAACCCTAATTCCACCGCGTCGGTGGATAGGCTATGGGATGGTTTCCAACCAAAACCTAGAGAGGAAATAATATATTGTTCTTGCTGGGTTGTGGTATTTTGAAATGAAAGTTGGTATTTTTGATCTGGTTGTTGAATCATGTTTAACTTTGGAACAGTATTTACAAATGCAGCGGTTTTTGTTATGGTCACGATTGGTGAGAGATAGGGATAAATATTAAACCTAAGAGTTTTGATGTCTTCAGTAGTCAGTTGCTTTTGGGTTGTCAATTTTACTTGGGTTTGAATAATATTTGGTCGAAGACTTTCTACCTTTATTTCGTCACGAATGGTAAATGGGACATAGTGGGGATAAATATAATGGTCGATTAGTGTGTCTGTTTTTTCCGTGGGGTAATAATACTGCACCTCTTTGTTTTTTGGATTAAGTTCAGCTTCCATGGTTGCATATTGCTGTTCCAACTGAAGCTGTGCAGATTGATCAATTTTACTGATAAATTGATAGCGATAATTAATTGCATATGGTAAATTTTCAATTGGAAGAATATATTGGTATGGTGCTTCAGTTTCGGTTGGTGGAGTTATTTCTTCCCATATTATTGATGGGGTTAAATTTATTGGTTTCAAATGAAGTGAGATTGATTTTTCCTTTCCAGTGAGTGGAATATTATGAAAAACTAATTGATTATTTTCCTGGTCGAATTCAGAAACTGAAAATACTTGATCATTGATGGTGAGGTTGGTATTAGTAAGGAAATAATTGGGTAAGTAAGTCGTGTCAACAGACACATCAAAATAACCAAAGTCTTTGTTTTTTAAGACATCGACGAATGAGTAAGTAACCATATTTGGAGATGTTGGAGGTAGCAATTTAATTATTCTTTTTTCGATTGTTTGAAATATATCATCGGTAATAATGACTAAAAGCTGTCTTTGTTTATTATCACTGATCTCGTTAATTTTTTCACTGATGAGATTACGGTGGGTGAGAATGTGAGAATAAATCTCAGTTAACGAGTTAGAGGTTTGTAGGGTTGAATAATTAGAAAGTGAGAAATCAACTAAATCATAATATTTATTAAGAAGATCTTCCCACATTTGAAAATCAAAATCCTTCCCCCATTCCATCAGTTCTGCGACACGTTTATCGGCAAAAAATAATGGTGAATATTTTTTTGTTTTTAAATCAACACTTTCGTTTAATTGAATCAATTGATACTTTAAGGAATTGCTTGGTTTATTGCGTACGGTTGGTAGTTCAAAATCCAATGGTTTGACAAGATTATCATTTATCGCCAACTGATATTCTTGTTCTTCCGGGATAAAATCAGAAAGATCAGGGCGATTTGGCTTGACTTGCAAAGACAAGTGGAATAAAAGACCAAAAAAAAGCGCAACGACAATTATGGCAAAAAAAATAACAATACGCTTCCGAAGAAGGCTGATATTCATAAGATCTATCCTTTAATTTTAGCAGAGAAGTGAAAGTAATAATGATCAATTATCAATAATCAATTATCAAACAATATTCAATTCTCAATTTTCAATAGGCTCTGATTATTTTTTTATAATTCTGAATTCTAAACTCAAAATTCTACTTGTCCCTCGTAGTCCCGCTTTTGCGGGACGAAGTGGGAAATTCTTTAAAACCCCCAACTCCTCACCTCAAGTGGCCAGATGTCACGTTCTCCTCCAACTGACATTTTCTCAACTCGATATTCAAATCTCATATTTTGTTTTGCGTATTGTTTAATATCTTCGGGAAGAAAGCTCTCCCAGTCTTCAATAATCAGAATCCCCTTTTTATATTGGGTTTTTTGGTTTAAGAAATCACCCAGAGTACCGTACATTTTTGTTTTATTGATTGGGTGAATAGTGGGTTTGTTTATTCCTTTCATAAAATATGCATTTGAACTATGTTTCAAATAAAACCTTTCTGAATCAATTAAATCGTTAAGAATTACGATTTTGTCGAGGTCTTTTCCATATTTTTTTTCAATCCAAGAATACATTGTCTTGTAATCTGCATTTTGTACGTCGCCATAAAGGTCAAGATTAGGAGAATAATAAACCTGTGGAGTTTGAACAATCTTATAACCGGAAATATAAACAACAGCAAGAATAATTAAGGGTAATGTTTTTGAACACATGGCAAGAAGCGTGCGGACTGTCATTCTGGGGAGCGAAGCGACTCTAGAATCTGCAGATAACCTTTCACTTATTTTTTCACTCAACTTTCCCCAGAATACTCCAAAGAAGACAAAGATTAAACCGAAAAATGTCATAAGATAACGCATGTTATGACTGTAGCTTCGGAAATTCCACATAAATAAAAGAACAATAACATAACTAATTAAACCGACAAACAGACTGCAGTATTTTTTACTGATTAATAAAAAAGACAATAATGCAGGCAGAAGATAAACTCCGTATTGTCTTAAAAATATATTTTTAAGGTACATGGTGTTGTTATAAACAAACAATACTCGACCATTTGAAGGTTTGAGCAAATTATTGAGTTCATTAAAAATTCCAAATAAGCTCATGGTTAATGTAATAAATGAGAAAATACCAAAAATAAATAGAGGTTTACGAATCAGTATTTTTAAGTTATTAAAATAAATTATGATTAAAGTAATTCCCAAAGGAATCCAAAATAAGATTGCAAGAGGGTGGAAAAAATAAGCAAGACAAGTTATAAAAAATAACATAATCAGCGTTAACGGTCGCCTAACGTTAACATACTTTATTAACAAATAAATCTGAACAAAAAGAAGCGTTTGTAACGCGACGTAGGGTTTTGCCTGTGTTGCATGCGCAAGATTTATTTGGGAAAAAGCCATTAAAAAAGCAGCCAACAATCCTCCGCTCGAATTTGAAAGTTTTTTTGCGACTAAAAATGCGAAGAATATTCCAAGTACACCAAACAAAACCATTGGTAATCTCGCGGAGAATTCCGAAATACCAAATAAGGAAAAAGAGAATGCAGTAATAACAATTTGTAGATATTGATATCTAAGAATTGAAGCGCCCTTAATTAAAGACGTTTTTTCAGTAACAATATCTCGAGAAACACTGGAAATAAATGCCTCGTCTGCCCAAAATGAATGATTAGAGGTGATACCAAAGATACGATAATAAAGACCCATTAACAAAATCAAAATTATTCCAAGAATTACAACAGTTTTTTTCATTGTTTAATTATAAACAAAAAACAAATATTATTGAGTTTATCGAAAAAATTATATGTCTTATGTAATAAATTGAATAAGTTTCAACTTTTGTTAAATTCATGTTATAATTTTTGATATGAAAGTAATTATTCTTTGCGGTGGAACAGGAACGAGATTGAAAGAAGAAACGGAATATAAACCAAAACCAATGGTGTATGTGGGAAACAAACCGATTATTTGGCACATCATGAAAATTTATTCATATTATGGCTTTAACGAGTTTGTTCTTGCGCTTGGATATAAAGCTGATTACATCAAGGATTTCTTTCTTAACCAAAAAGCCTTTACTTCTGATTTTACTCTAATTACAAAAAATCATAAAGTAACTTATCATTTTGAAAATAGAAGAGAAGTAGATGACTTTAAGATAACCTTTGTCGATACGGGTTTGGAGACGCTTCCGGGTGAGCGGATTTTGCGGTGTAAAGAGTATATTCCTAAGGATGACACAAATTTTATGGTGACATATGGAGATGGAGTAACGAATCTAAATATAAAAAAACTAGTAAATTTTCATATTAAACAGAAAACTATGGGTACGATTACCGGTGTTCATCCCCGCAGTAAATTCGGTTTAGTAAAGGTTAGTGATAATAATTTAGTTACTAAATTTGTGGAAAAACCAGTGTTATCAGAATATGTTAACGGAGGGTACATGGTATTTAACCAGCAGGTTTTTGAATATTTAAAACCAGGTGAGACAGAACATCCGGCTTTAGTTAGATTAAGTCAGCAAAAACAACTTTCATTGTATAATCACAATGGTTTTTGGACAGCGATTGATACATATAAAGAACTGGAAGAATTAAATAAAATTTGGCAAGAAAATCCACCGTGGAAAGTTTGGGGTAATTAAATAAAATGATTAATTTGACAAACAAGAACGTTTTAATTACCGGTGGTGTGGGCTTTGTTGGTGGGCATTTGGTGGAAGAACTTATTAAACAAAAAGTCAATGTGACTGTTGTTGATATAAACTTAGACAAAAAATCTTACTTATTTTCAAAAAATCTTCATAATAAAGCTAAAATAATTATGCTTGATATTTGCGACTATAAGAAACTTTCGATTTTAATAGGAGAAAACAAAATAGATTTTATATTTCATTTAGCAGCGCAAGCTTTAGTTGGAGATGGTTATAAAAATCCAAAATACACCTTAGAAAATAATATCATCAGTACGATCAATGTCCTTGAAGTAGTAAGAAACAATTCAAAAATCAAAGGTTTGATTGTTGCGTCGTCGGACAAGTGTTATGGTAAGTTAAATAAAAAACAATATGTTGAGACTGACCCTCTATCAGGAGATCATCCATATGACACATCAAAGTCTGCTACTGACTTAATTAGTACCACCTACTATAAAACGTATAAAATCCCAGTGGTAGTTACTCGTTTCGGAAATATTTATGGTGAAGGAGACTTGAACAATTCACGTATTATACCGGGTATTATGAATTCACTTGTTAGGGGTGATGTGTTAGGGGTTAGGAGTGATGGTAGATATGTGAGAGATTATTTATATGTTAAGGATGTAGTGGAAGGATATTTACTTCTTGCAAAATACATTAATAAAACCAAAGGTCAAGCTTACAACTTTGGATCAAATGATACTTTATCTGTTTTGGAAGTAATCAGGATTGCAGAGAAAACTTTAAAGCAAAAAATTAAATATAAAATTCTCAATACTGCAAAAAACGAAATCCCCTATCAATCGTTGGATTTTACAAAGATTAAAAAAGAATTAGGATGGGAACCTAAGGGAACTATGAAAGATAAGCTGCGCACAATCTATACATGGTATAATCAAAACATTGTATGAATGATTTAGAATTATTTTCTCAAAAAGCAAGAAGATTGATAATTAAGTCTTTAGCGGTTCAAGAATCTCATCATATCGGATGTTCTCTTTCTATTGTTGACATTTTAACCTATTTGTACTTTGAACAAATCCAAGTTTTTCCGGAAAATCCTAAAAATCCAAATCGGGATATTTTTATTTTAAGCAAGGGTCATGCAGCTCTTGCACTTTATGTAACGCTACATCAAAAAGGATTTTTCAGTTTGGATTTTTTAATGACCTATGATGAAAATGGAGGATATCTTCCAGAACACGCTAGCACAACTGTTTCCGGAGTAGAACTTTCAACTGGTTCGTTGGGTCATGGTTTGCCGGTTGGATTAGGTTTTGCCATGGCTTTTAAAAAAGACAATAAAAATAATAAAGTTTATGTTTTGATGTCTGACGGTGAATTTGACGAAGGCTCAAATTGGGAGGCGATTATGTATGCCGGGCAACATCATTTAGATAATTTAATCGTGATTGTTGATCTGAATGGTTTTCAAGGTTATGCATCAACTAACAAAGTAATTGATCTTTCTCCGTTGGATAAGAAAGTGACAATGTTCGGTTGGGAGACATATTTAATTGATGGTCATAATTTTACCGATATGAAAAGAGTATTTGTAGAAATAAACCAATCAAAATCTTCAAAACCAAAGATAATTTTCGCAAAAACAATAAAAGGAAAAGGTATCCCCTATTTTGAAGGAAAGTTTGAATCACATTATCAATCAATTGATAAAGAAACAAAGGAAGAAATATTAAAGGAATTAGGAGTTAGTAGATAGTAGTTAGGAGATAAAACAGTAAACAGCAAACAGTTAATAAAATACCAAATTTATTGATAGCCCAATATGAGAAATGCAATAATTGAGGAAATATACAACCAGATGAAGGAGAGAGATGATATTTTTTTTCTTACTGGTGATTTAGGTTATGAAACCTTGGAAAAAATTGAAAAAGATTTTCCAACGCGTTTTATCAATGTAGGAATAGCAGAACAGAACATGATGGGAATTGCTTCTGGACTAGCGCTTTCAGGAAAAAAAGTTTACGTGTATTCCATCATCCCCTTTCTCACCATGCGCTGTTTTGAACAGATTAGAAACGATATTTGCTACCATGATTTGGACGTGACCTTGCTTGGAGCGGGCGCAGGAATTTCCTATGGTATTTTAAGTAGTACCCATTTTGCACTTGAAGACATTGCCATTCTTCGATCACTTCCTAATATGAACATTTTCTCTCCGTGTGATGAGGTTGAAGCTATTATCGGAATGAAATTATTTGAAAAACATAAACACCCGCTTTACGTTCGTATTGGTAAAAGAAAAGAACCGATAATTAATAGGCAAGCGATGCAAATGACAATTGGTAATGTAAATATAATTTCTGAGGGAAAAGATATCGTATTTTTTTCTACTGGTCCAATTATTAAAGAGGTAATTTTAGCAGCAGAGTCACTGAAAAAAGAAAATATTAATGCAGCGGTAATTTCCGTTCCATTTATCAAGCCAATAGATCGAAAACAAATTAGCGAAATCTGTAAAAATATATCCACTGTCTTCACAATTGAAGAACATTTTATAACAGGCGGTTTAGGATCAGTTATTTGCGAAATAGTTAGTGAATTTAATCCTGGAGTTAAGGTGAAAAGAATTGGAGTTAAAGATGAATTTATTAAAATGATTGGTAGTCAGGAATATTTGCGAAAAGAACTGGAGTTGGACGTAGATGGGATTGCAGCTACAGTTAAACGATCACTGAAATTTATTATCTAATAAATAACCTTTATATGAAAAAAATATTTATAACAGGAGGAAACGGTTTTATAGGTAAAAACTTCATAGAGTATGCGTATGGAAAATATGAGCTTATTCATCCATCACATCGTGAATTAGATTTACTTGATGAAAACGCGGTGGATAGTTTTTTTAATAACAATCAGATTGATGTAGTTCTACATTGCGCGAACATCGGTGGACTGAGAAGCAATCTTCATCTGGAAAAAGTTGTTCAAAACAACCTAAGGATTTTTTTTAATATCATAAAAAACAAAAAAAAGTTTAAAAAAATGATTCACTTGGGATCAGGAGCAGAATATGATAAATTAAAAGACATAAAAAAAATCAAGGAAACTGATTTTGGTAAAAGCATACCTCAAGACGACTATGGTTTTTATAAATATGTCTGTTCAAAATATATTGAGAATACTGAGAATATTTATTGTCTAAGGCTATTTGGAGTATTTGGAAAATATGAAGACTTTAAAATCAAGTTTATATCCAATCTGATTATAAGATATCTTATTAAAGAGCCCTTACTGATGATTCAGAATACGTACTTTGATTTTTTAGACGTTTGTGATTTATCGAAGATTATCGACTATTTTATTAATAATAATCCAAAATATCAGTTTTATAATATCGGAGCAGGAGTTCGGTATGAACTTTTATCAATTGCCAAAAGAATTAATTTATTAAATAATTATTCTTTGAATATTGTCGTTCAAAAACAAGGTTTCAATAAAGAATATACCTGTAATAACGATAGGCTTTTGTCTGAAATCAAGGGTTTAAAAATTACTCCTCTATCTCTATCAATAATAAATCTATACAATTATTATAAGGAAAACAGGAGGAAACTGGACATATCAAAGGCAATATTAGATCAATACAATAAAATATAAAGCTTATTTATATTATGGAAAGTATTGCTTTGGCAATCGTTGGAATTTTCTCGATTGATAGTCCACCGAAATTAATTCGACTGTTCGAGAGTAAATAAATACCTGATTCATCTTTTAATTTCTTAATCTGATTCGGGTTTAAATACAACAGACTGAATAAGCCTTTTTGTTTAACCACTTGGTGAAATCGGTGTTTTGTATATTCGTCAAAAAGTTTTCGTCTTTTGTCAAGATTTGAACGCATCAAATCGACTGAATTGGTCCAGACGTTTTTCAATTTATCATTTTCCAGTATCGTTCTTGCCACAATCTCACCAAAGGCTGCAGGATTGGAATTGACGACTCTAAAAAGATATTTGATTATTGACTGA
>Ga0247842_10001360_pt1 | contig 41508 bp, 28 predicted proteins | sample LaCruzMarch2015__3_FD_192411 | JGI IMG/M metagenome (GOLD analysis project Ga0247842, IMG submission 192411) | Freshwater microbial communities from meromictic Lake La Cruz, Castile-La Mancha, Spain - LaCruzMarch2015_19m | ecosystem: Environmental > Aquatic > Freshwater > Lake | place: Spain...
GGGTGGCGCCATGGCCGTGACGGACCTGTTTACGTTTGTCCCGACGGCAACCAATGCGTCCTACTACCTGGAGATCGTGAGGGAGAAGTATCTCCTGCGGCAGATCATTGCGACCTGCACGGAATATGCGGCCCGCGCGTATGACGAGCAGAACGAGGTGCCGGTCCTGCTCAACGAGGTGGAGAAAAAAGTCCTCTCGATCGGGCGGGACAGGTTCGCGGGCGCCTCCAAAACCATCAAAACGCTCGCCTTGGGGGCACTGGAGTCCGTGGAGAAGATGTATGAGAATCGCGGAGCCCTCACCGGCCTGGCGACCGGCTTCGCTTTCGAGTTTTTCCAAAATGTCACCTCGAGGGGACATTCCCATGACCATGCCGGCATCGGCGATCCGGTTGGCGTGGCTGCGCCCGTAGTCGAACTCTCTTTTGAAATACTCGGTGAACGACCCCTACCCCCGATAGAGCCTCTGCTCCCGGATCTGGTGGAACGCCTCCGCCATCTTCCGAAACACATCCCGCGCCTCCCGTGCGGCTTCACGTATCACCCCCTCGTATTTTTTGAGAAGATGGGTTTCTTTTGCGCTCAGAGGCGAATCAACGTCAAGGGGAACGGTTGTCATGGGTAAGCCTTATCATCCGGGGCAGCTTGCTTCAAGATCCCCGGGCGAGCGTGAAACCAATGCTCACTATGGCAGGCTCAATTCTCACCCGGATTCGGGAGGGTTGGCACGTGTTGCTTCTTGATTGACCACTTTGCGGCATTACGTTACCAGCGCATCGTGAAAAAATGCGACGCCTCGCCGAGGCTTCAATCGCCCTTGCATAAGACCGGTTTTCACGACGAAAAGTTCCCCTCCGCCATCCGCCCGCCTTCCATGCGACTGCTCGTCCTCACCGGATTTTTTGGATCAGGGAAAACCACCTTTCTGGTCCGCACGCTTCGTCTCGCCGCCCGCGAGGCCGGGCTCCGGACAATTCTTGTGCAGAACGAGATGGGACGGGTCGGCGTGGATCCGGAAGTGTTCCGCGACGGTGGCTTGGAGGTGAAAGAACTTCTGGGCGGCTGCATCTGCTGCGATCTGGCCGCGCGGCTCGTGAGCGTCCTCTACACGCTGGTTGCGGAAAATTCCGCCGACCTTGTCTGCATCGAGGCATCCGGGATGGCCACTCCTGGGATGGTTCGCCAGATTCTCTCCGGCACCGATCTGGCATCGCTGCCGCTGCTGCAGGTCAACATCCTGGACGCGGCGCGCCTCCAGCGGATCGAGAAGCTGATCGCGATGCCGGTCATCCGCCAGGGGATCGAGGCGGCGGATCTTTGCGTGATCAACAAAATCGATGTGGCGCCGGAGGGGTTTCGGGAAACCTTCGAGGCGCACGTCCGCGAGATCCGTCCCGGTGCCCGCATCCAATACGCGAACCTATTGGCGTCCGAGACGTTGCCGGATGCGCTCGCGGGGCCCCTCGTGCAGTTTTTCCGCGGAGTCCGAACCGGGGCCGCTCCCTCCGGCGCGGGATCGCATCATGAGCACGAGCACCACGGCCGACCGGCCGTCTGCGCTTTGGAAACCGAAGCCGCTTCGCCCGCCGGGCATTCCTCCGAAACTCTCCGTGCCGCATTCGATGTCTTCATCCGGGGAATCGGAGAGGCAGGCGGAATCATCGGTCACGTCAAAGTGGCGTTCATCGGGAAGGATGGCGCGCGATACTTCCTCAACTCCACTGGCATCGGCCCACAGGAAGGGGTTCCGCTGCCGGACTGCTTCACCGTCTCCCGTGCCGTGATCAACGCCATCGCCTGGCGGATCGAACAACCCGTCCTGGAATCTCTCGCCCGCGATTACCTGCACCACTTATGAGCACCCAACCAAACATCCGTCCCAGCGCATCCGCCGAAGAAACCCGTATCCTCCGCGATCTCGCGCGCCGCAAGGCGGAACTCCTCGCCCGCCCCATTGTCGCCGAACGCATCCGGCTCTGGAAAAAGCACAACGCCCTCGCGCAGGAACGCCCGATGCTCCTCGTTTTTCCCGAAGGAGGCTGGCAGGATCTGTGTGCTGCCGACGACGGCCTCCGCTGCCGCTGCTCCGACCCGCTGCTCCGCGCCATCGAGCTGGAGATCCGCAGGGAACTTTACACGTTCAAGCACTTTGACACCGACAATGTTCCGACGACCTCAGTCTGCGTACCCAAAGCGATCAGCAATACCGGCTGGGGCGTCGAGGCCCGCTGGGAGATGAGCCAAGAGAAGCATGGTGCCAAGCGGTTCGATCCGGTGATCGCCGAGGAATCGGATCTGGAGAAAATGCGCTTTCCGCAGGTCTCGCACGACGAGGAAGCTTCGAGGCAGCGGTTTGAAGCCGCGCGGGAGATCTTTGACGGCATCCTGCCGGTCGAGCTTGTAGGCATCAAACGTGTCAGCTTCCACCTTTTCTGCCAGTGGACCGCGCTCCGCGGGCTCGAGGAGGTGCTCATGGACATGATCGCGGAGCCGGAGTTCACCCACCGCGCGATCTCATTCCTCGCCGAAGGCAACCGCCGTCTTGTCGAGCAATACGAGCGGATGGGGCTGCTCGATTTCAATTATGACAGCACCTACAACTCAACCGGCGGCAACGGCTGGCTGCAAACCTGTCCCGGACCAGCCCCCGCACACGGACAGCCCGCGACGCGAGCGCAGATGTGGGCATCCGCCGAGGCCCAGGAGCTGACCGTTGTCTCTCCCGCGATGCACGAAGAATTTGCCCTGCGCTACGAAAAGGCGCTCCTCGAACCGTTCGCGCTGACCGGCTACGGCTGCTGCGAGGACATCACCGCCAAGTGCGGGCTCTTGCTGGACATCCCGCACATCCGGCGGATTTCGATCTCTCCCTTCACCGACGTCGCGCGATCCGCCCCGCAAATCGGAAACCGCGCAATCTATTCGTGGAAGCCCAGGCCGACTGACCTAGTCGGCTCGTTCAACCCCGGACGTATCCGTTCCTACCTGCGCGAAAATCTCGCGATCTGCCGGGAAGCCGGATGCCATATCGAGGTCATCCTCAAAGACACCCACACCTGCGAGGGACACCCCGAACGCTTCGACGACTGGAGCCGGATCGCCCGCGAGGAAATCGACAGCATCTAACCCGGAAAAATCACAGTGACGCAAGCCTATCACCAGTTGCCTATCACCAGTTGCGAGCCTTGTAGGAATCCCGCGATCCATCGGTGTGCGTGCCGTCGAGTGAGCGGCAGTAGTCCAAGTATTTCTGCGGAGCAGCGAGATCTTCCAAGGCTTTGATTTGAACAGAGAGGCATTTGAGTTCGGCTTCCCGGCCCGTCCACGCCTCATCGGGCACATGGTCTGCATTCTTTCTCTTGAAGTCGTGGTAGAGCTTCGAATGGTGAGCATCGTGGGCGATGACACTGGCCAGCCAGACGGCGGGCTGCGTCCATGTCGGCTCTGCGATTTCGAAGGTGGGTGGCTTTTTGAAGGCGCGCATTCCGGTGCGACGCGCTTCGCGTATGAGCCCGACGTAGGCATCCACCGACTGATATGTGCGCGGGCTTTTCGATTTGAGCAAATCGAGGGCTGCGCCAACGGCTTGGGTGAATTTATCGCTTCCCTCGACCCGGACCAGCCACGTTTGGCTCGTGCGCGCCGCGACGTGGGGAAGGCGCTTCCAGCGCCATGAGGTCCCGCCGAAGATTTCGCGGACGAGGGCTGCGAGATCCGGGTCGTAAGCTTCGAGGGTTTTGCGTGACCAGACGTGGTTGTGGATCCCGTTGGGGGCAACCGAACGAAGGTTTGCGTCGAAAAAGGACTGGACTCCCTCGGCCCAGTATTCCTTGACGTCCCGCGCGGCGTAGGTGCGCTTCCAAAGCCCATTCTCCATGGCGCGCGCATACAGGGCATCGAGGCGCTTTTGAAAATCCGAATCCGCGAGGCCGATCTCGTGGACCGCATGGGCGAGTTCATGGACGAGGATCGACTCGCCCTCGTATCGGTCCCCGTCGAGCCCGAGCAAGTTTTCTTCGCCGGAGCTGACAACCGGGCGCTCAAGGGTCGCACCGAGGCCACGGGTGCGTTCATCCCATCGGGCTTTGGGCCGCAGATCGCGGTATTCGGGGATGTCGGTGGTCTGCTCTCCGGCGGCGATCACGGCCACCCGGATCTTCGCGTCGCGGAGGGCGTGGCAAACATCGGGGAGCGGCGTCAGCATCCCGCGAACAATCGCTGCGGCGGCGAGGACGGCCTCGTCGGATGTCCGCTCCGAAGCCACGACGGGGATGCCATCCTCGATGACACATTTGGCGTAGAACGGGTCGAGGCCCAACTCGGGCGGCGGCGGGCCGGGAGCCGCTGCCGCAGTCCGGATGGCCGCGGCCGCAAGGAGACCCAAGCCGGACAGAAGCCGGATCAATCCTCCCCTTCGTTGCGGTTTCTGAATTCTCCGGCGTCGGCACGCTTTTGCATGACCTCCAGATAATCGAGCCCGAAGGGCGATTCGTTCCAGTCCCAAAGAGCAAAGAGCCCGTCGGCCTTTTCCTTTGCGATGTCGATCGTCGGAGGACCCTCGATATACCCGTGCCCGGCGAGGAACGTGTCGGTCTTCCAGAGGAGATACTTGGCAATGGCGCCGTTGGCGAAGGGAGTGGTTTGGGCGTGGCCGCCTTTCATCAGTACGTTGAGATCGCAGGGGACGCCAAGCGCGTCCATTTTCCGCTTGAGATAGGCCATCGAGTCCTTGGGGACTATGCCTTCGGAGACTCCCGAGAAGAGGAGGATCGGCGGGGTGTCTTTCGAAAGCTGGTGAATCGGCGAAACTGCGGGGTAATGGTCCTTGATGCGGGTATATCCGTAGCCCCACGGGCCGTTGTCCATCACAGGATTGTGAAGGACCAGCAGGTTCGGGCGGCTGCTAACCGAGAGGTTCTGATCGGGATGCTCGAAGCCCCCGACCGTCCCGAGGGCCGCAGCGAGGTGCCCGCCCGCCGACCCGCCGGAGGCCACGATGCGTTCGGGGTCGATGCCGAGCTCCGAAGCGTGTTCCCGGAGGTAACGGATGGCCGCCTTGCAGTCTTTCAAGCCGTCGAAGGGTTTGGCTCCTCCGTGTTGGTGGGTTCGGTATTCCACCGAAACGCCGACCATTCCACGATTGGCAAGATAAACGAGATCCTTCCCGAAGGCCCACCAGTCCCAGAACGCCCCCCCCACCCAGCCTCCGCCGTGGAAATAGACGAAGGCCGGCTGAGCTTTCTTCGGGTGCGGCCCCTTGGCGCGCACGATCACAAGCTTCAGATCATGGCCGTCCTGTGTCCTGTAAGTCCGGGTCTCGTATTGGGCGTTGTCTTCGGATCCGTAGGCGGGGTCGGCAAGCGCCTCGACAATCTTCGCGGTGTCGAGAATCCGCATGCCTTCCTTGGCGGCCAGCAGTTCACGGGATTTGCGAACGTTGGGCTCCTCGAAATCCGGAAGGTTCGGCAGGATCCCGGTCGAGTGAAGGAATGTGTGGACCTTGTGCTGGACGTGGCGGTTGAAGTCGGTGTACTTGAAAAAGTTCCGGAACGGCACCCGCCAGAACACGGTGAGATCGCATCGGGCGCCCACCCGGTCGCACACGGTCTTGAACCGGCAGGCCGCCTCGGTGTCGGTGTGGGGAATCCGGTCCATCGCGCAGAGAAGAACCGGCGGCGAATCTCGGGAGATCCCGTTCGCCGGCTGGAACCGCTCGATGTTCCCAGCGCCCATCGTGCGGTGGAAAACGCTCCCGCCGAGCACGGACGGGAGTGAGCCTTTCTCGTAGAGAAACGGCGCCAGGGCCACCACGGCATCCGGTTTCCATGATGGGCCGGAACCCTCCGGCGAAAAATCGGCCACGAGCGCCGAGGCAAGCGCGAAGGCGCCACCGTCACCGAGTCCGGCCACGACGATTTTCTTCGGATCCACCCCGAAGTCTCCGGCGCTGGCCCGGATGGATCGCAGCACGGACTTTGCATCGCGGATCACGCCCGATGTGATCTCCGCGTTCCGATCTTCGAGCCGGGGCAGCGGACGGGCATAGGCGACATCGAACACTTTCATCCCCTGCCCCGCAAGATACTCGAAGAGCGGCATGGCATCCGGAGTTGCATTGGGAGCGGAAGCATTGTTGAAAAAGACCAGGGCTGGCGCGGGGGAAGGCGCTCCCGCGGACTCGATGAGCTTCGCGGCATGCTCCGTGCCTGAGCCGGGAATCCTGACCGGACGAGAAACGATTTCCGCATTGCCCACACCGATGGCGGCAAACAGCGCAAAAGACGCGGCGGTTGCCGTGGCGGACCAGCGGCGGTGTCGCGCTGCAGAAGCCACCACCGCCTCGCTCCGGGTCGGGCGCGCCGCCCCGGCGCGCCGTGATCGATGGACTGGAATGGGACGGTTCACAAGAATCGGCATCACACCGATACGTATTGCATGCCTGCGAGGCGCTGACAAGTTCGCAACTTCTCGGAAATGCCAATTTTATTTTTCTGAGCGGGACTCGGAGGATCCAATAGGAGCAAGTGACGGCTAAGAAACCGATTTTTGATATTATCTCTTCGCCTCCCGGCTTTCGCGTCTTGAAATATTCGGGAAACATGTATAGACAATTCCGCATGAACTCCCCGGCAGTCTCCCCGAGATCCACCCGCAAAATCCCCGCTCGCTCCGACTTGCGCCACGTTCTCCTGGTGCTCACCGCCACCGCAGTTTGCCTGCCGTTTGTTCCAAGGGCTTCCGCGGAGACCTTCCGATGGGTGCATCCAAAGGGGGGGCAATGGTCGGTGGCGGCAAACTGGGATCCCCAAGGAGTCCCCAACGGAAGCGGCGTGGTGGCGGTGATCGACCATGCGATCACCTCCAACGAAACGGTGCGACTTTCGGACGGATCCACCGACATCGAGGGCCTCGTGATCGGCACTGGCGGCGCTTCCTCTGCGGAGTTTTTCTGGACGGTGACGGGCAACTCACCGCTGGCATTCTCGGGAGACTCCGCCAGCATCCAATCCAGCGGCGCCTTTCAGCAAATGGGCGGCCCGCTGGTCCTGAAGTCCAACGTTCGGGTCAAGGCCGAGGGTACCCTGCGGCTGATTACCGGCAATATCCGGGAGGCGGAAGGCTCGTGGGGATTCATTGTCGAGCAAGGGATGCTGGACATCCGCATGCCGGGCTCGATCACAGGAGAAACCATCATCAAGCAGGGAGCAAAAATTCTTTTGGCGCGGGCCAATGGCTTGGGGAGCGGTTCGGTTGTCGTCGAAGAAGGCGGAATGCTTGCCTTCATCTGCGACGGAGCCTTCCTGAAGAACGAGCTGCGGATTGCCGGAGACGGTGGCGGCGGCGGGGCGCTGCGGCTCGGAAGCCCGTTCGCGACAGACCGCGGCGCGCCCAGGGAGGGAGTGACGATTTTCAAGAGCGGGGGATTCGAGGGGGGCATCCAACTCGATGGCAATGCCGCCATCGGTGTCCTCACCGGCGGCGAGGGAGGAATCAACAGCACTATCTGCGGACCACACACTCTCTCGAAGGTGGGCGAGGGGAAACTCGCTCTGGCCGGCGCAAATTCGTTTTCCGGCGGATTGCGCGTCGAGAAAGGAACGCTCGCGCTTACGGGCGAAAAAAGCATGCAGCCGCAAGCTCCGGTGATCCTCATGGGAGGCACCCTCGAAATCGGCACCCCCTCGCTGGCGCTTGGTCCATTGGCGCTCGCGGAAAGCTCCGAGCTGCTGCTTCCGGCGGAACTTTCCGGTTCGGTGCGCTTCGAAGCCAGCGCCAAACAAGCTTGGCAGTCCGGACGCATGCTGACGATCAAGGGCTGGACCGGCGATCAGCGCGGCGGACGCTTCCGCATGCTCTTTGGCAACAACGCCTCCGGCCTTTCGTCCCAGCAGCTCAAACAAATCCGGTTCGAGGACGCTTCCGGCGCAACCAAACCCGCCCGCATGATTGCCGGAGGTGAGCTGGTGCCGGGTTCCTGAGCGCCATCCCAAGACACGGCGGGCTGATGTCGGACTCACGGTGACTCCGCAAGGTCGCGGGCGTCGCCTTCACCCGGCTTCTTTGATCTTCCGTTTGGCAAATTCCCCGACGCGACGCACGCTTTCGCCAAGGAATGAACCGCCCGCTTCGATACGATAGCATCATCGAAATAGATCGTTTCATTCTCCGGAATCATTATCCACGTGCTGTAATAAGCCTCCGTCGGAAATTCCGCTCCGTTCTTTGCCCAAGGCTTGTTCGTCCAACGCATTCCAGCGATCACGGTCGGGCCCCTTCCACAGCGGCTCGCACGGCGGAAATGCCGGGGGTCCCGGCAAGCTCTGGAAAAACATCAGTCCTTCCGCACAAGGAACAATCCGTCGCGGCGGTCGATGGTCACGCTCGGACCCACCGGCTGGCCGTTATTGGTCGCGGTGTCCTGGGTGGGCACGGCCTGGAAGCGCTGGAACGATTTTCCGGGAAACATCTTCGCGAGGTCGAAAGCGAACGGTCGCATCGAGGGATTGGCGAGCACGATGCCGTTTTCGAATTCGCGGGCGACTGCACGGGGGGCAGCGTGGGCCGTGAGGCTTTCGATGGCGACTTCCTCTCCTCCCTCGAACGCAAGCTCGAAAGTCAGCGGGGTGCCGGTCGGCACCCGCGGGAAGTGGAAGATCTGGCGCTGCGGCTCGGGCGGCAGGGCACCCTCGATGCGGGCGCGGATCGGGCCCGCCGGCACGTTGCCGCCGCTGTCGCCCGCCGCGATGGTCACCTCGCCCCATTGCCCGCCGGCGGACCCGTTGCGCGCCGTGGCCAGGAAGCGGAAGACAACATCCTTTCCGGCCAGTCCGATGGCCGCAAGATCCACGTTGCGAAGGATCGGAGCCGGTCCTTGCGTGCGCTTGACCGAGGCGATCTCCCGGAACTCGCCGGGCTTGCCGTCGGCGCCGACTTCGGCCGCCTCGACACTCAGCGGCGCGTTGAAGGCCCAGAAGTGCAAACGCGCATTCACCGGGGTTTTCCGCCGAACCTGCCAGAAAAACTTCTCCATCTTCGGATCCCGGTGCCATGCCCGCAGGTTGTGGATGTTGAGCGAAAATTCGGCCTTCGCGCTGGCGGCTGCGCCTTCGATCATTTTCACCGACCCGTCTTTGAGGATCATGCCGCGTTCCAACCCACCCGGATTCGAAGGAACAAGGTAACCGTCGAACGCCTCGCCACCGGAAAGAAACGCGTGCGCTTCCCGCGGCATCTTGACGGCAACGCCCTCGCGCGGTTTGCCGCTCCAGCGCGCGAAGACAAGCAAATCCGGCGCGCCGGTTGTCACGGGAATCCGGATGCGGGTCTTCTTGGATTTGTCGGGGTTCGAGAGAATGAGGCGGCCCCCGTCGGATCGGACGACCGTTCCGTCGAGACCCTCGATGGAGTTGGGTTTTGCCAGGATGCCAGCGAAGAGGTCAGGCGTTTCGGTGCCGGGGTAAACCGGCTCGCCGATGGGCTTGCCGAGCCAGCCCGGACGCCGCGCCTCGCCCATGCGCATCTCGTCATAGACGCCCGAGGTTCCGTCCGGATCCTTCGGCGGCAGGCTGTACCAGGTGACCGCCGCCCCATAGACGGTTGAGAGCGCCATCACCACACGGCTCAGGCTGAAGGGAAGCTCGGTACCTTGAAGAATCACGCCGGGCTCATCCGAGCCGAGCGTGAAATTGAAGATCTTGTGCTGGACGGTCGTCAACCGGGGCTCCGCGCAAATCTTCCGCGAAAGCTCGAGACGGTTGCAGACGCTCGCGTAGTCGCGCCAGTCGGGGTCCTGGCGGCCGGGGAAGCCCTCGACTTCCCAGCCGTTGACGTGGTAGTAGCCGCGGTTGCCGGCGTCGGGCATGATCAGGACGTCGTCCGGCAGGCCGGCGCGCAATTTTTCGAGTGCCTGGGACATGCCGACCGCGAACCAATTGACCCCGCTCGTGTCCTCGAGCGGGTCGTCGACCCCGTTGTTGTTCAGATCGATCCCGCGTTTGCCCCAGAGGTTCTCCATGAGCGTGTCGTGCTGTATCGCACGGAACCCGTGGTCGTAGGCCACGCCGCCTGGCGAAAGGATTCCAACATATTTTTTGGCCCATACGTCGCCGGCGGTCCGCCCCTGCGCGTCCTTCGGGCAGAAGGTCGAGAAGTTGTAGAGCCAGCCCTGGAAGCGGGCCACCTGATCGTGAATGGCAGCGTAGATCTCGCCGCGAAACTCCCGGGGCTCGGAGCCGAACAACCCGCGGCGGATCGTGATCGTCCCCGCTTTTTCGTCCACGGCGGTCACCTGCACCTGCTCCGAGTTGTCCCAGTCCGGCGTGCCATCCGCCTTGAGCGTGTAGAGGCAGACATCCTCCCCGCGTTTGGTTTTGGTGAATGGACTTGTGTAGAAAGAAAAAGCTTCCCCGCCCACCGAACCGGCCACGTCCTCGTCGTCCATCCCTTCGCGCGGCCCCAGCTTTGTCGGTGTCATGTCGATCTTGATCGTCGTCTCGCCGTCCTGCTTCGGGATCAAGCCCTGCAGAACCTTGAGCCGCGGCAGGTAGCACCAGTGCCCCGGATGAAAATCGGTGATGTCTCCGGTGATCGGCGTGTGGTGCGCCGAGTTCATGTCCGGCACCTTGACGTGCCCGGTGCAGTAGAACATGAGAAAATATTCAGGATGCCCGGCGACAACCCGTTTGATGACACTTGAAATTTCATCCCCTGCGTGGGTCACACGACGGTCGAGTTCCACACCCATCGCTCCGCCGTAATTCGCCCACCAATTCACATAGGCCTCTTCCACCCCGCGTTTGACATTGATGGCATTGGCGTAGCGGTAGTGGATCGGAATCGGGAAATTGCCTTCGAGAGCAGCCGGCTTGCGCGGTCCCGGGGAAGGGGGAGATTGCTGGGCGAAAGCCGCGATCGAGGAGATGGCGAGCAAGGCCGGGAAGAGGCGGAGGTTGTTCATGGTTGGTCGGGAGGTTTTAATAAGCGGCGAGTTGGCGGTAGAGGGAGAGGATGAATTGGTAGCGGTCCCAGCTCACTTGGGGAGGGATCGAGTGGTCGGAGTGAAAAATGTAGCGCCCGGTCGCCTTCCCGGCGGCCATCTTCGATTCGACCTCGGCGCGGATGTCATCCTCGGACCCGAACGCATAAACCATCACATCCATGTTGCCGAAAAGCGAAATGCGCGAGCCGATCTGCGGCGCCAGCTCGCGGATGTCCATGCTTGCCTTGGCCTCGAGGGGCTGCAGGCTGTCAAACCCGGCTTCGATGAAATCCCCCACCACCCGCCGCACGTCGCCGTCGGTATGATAGATCGCCTTGAGCCCGCGCGCATGCGCCCATTCGGCAAAACGCCGGTGCTGCGGCCAGACGATCTCGCGATACATCGTCGGCGAGCAAAACGTCCCCGTCTTGAACGCCATGTCGCCATAAACCCAAAGCCCGTCGAGTTCGACTCCCGCATCGAGCAGCGCCTGGCAATGCGCGAGCGTCACCGTGGTCGAAACCTCGGAAATTTCTCGCACCCACTCCGGTTCCTCCGCAAGCGCAATCATCGTCGCCTCGTCGCCGAGCAGCTTCCGCAGAAATTCGAAAGGCTCAAGCGTGCTCGCGTTGCGCCAGCGCCCCGACCGCGCACCCTCCGCCGCCGATGCCACGCATCGCCCGCGGTCGAAATCGGGTGCCACCGACTCAAGGGCCGGACGAAATTTGCTCTTCCAAATCTCCGGACTGTCGCACTCCCAGCCGTGATGCTCCGGCGTCCCCGCACGGGCTTTCCATATCCGCAGGGTCGCGCCGAACGGATCGCGCACCAGCCGTGTCTGCTCGTCCTCGGAAACCACCTCCTGGTGATCCGCCCCCAGCGGTTTCGGGATGATCCATGTGATCGTTGGATGAAAGTCCGAATCCAACCGCCCGACCAACGTGGCATAATCGGCGGGTCCACCCTCGCCCGCCCACCGCTGAAAGGTCTGCGGCCAAACCGTCTCCGTGAACGGAACACGGTCCTGATCCTGCCCCGACATCGCCCGGTTGACCCGCTCCCGCCCCGTCATGGCGCTGGAAGGGGTTGGGGGTTCAAAAGGCATCTGGGAGAAGGAATCATGGAAATACTATAAAATACTAAAAATGATGTTTCTGTGAAGATAAAACCGAGGGTGAAGGGAACCATCCCTGATCTTCAAGACAGAACAGGGCAAGTTCTCAGTGCATTTCATTGGCTTCGGGCATCGAGCGCAGTCCGGCGCAGGGCCGCGAAGCTTTCCCATGGGACGTAGTCGGGGATTGAGTTGCCGCTTCCGAGGGCATAGCCGCCGCGCTCGGAGGCGAGTTCCAGCATGGCACGGCACCGGCGCTCGACATGGTCGGCGGGCTGGCGGCACAGAAAATCCATGTCCATGCCCCCGAGGATTGCGAGGCGTCCGGCAAAGCGTTCATAGACATCTTCCACAGGCTGGATGGTATCCTCGTAGGAGTGCTTCCCATCGAAACGCAGATCTTCGATGATATTCTCCCAAACAGCTTCCATGAGGCCGCAGGAGTGGAGGATCGCGGGCATACCGCGCGCGTGGATCGCAGCCACAATCTTGCGGTGCCAGGGAAAAACGAACTCCCTCAGGTCGGGCGGGGAGAGAAACAACTGGGTCTTGAATCCCCAGTCGTCGTTGACGAAGGCCGCTCCGAAGACGTCGTGTGCGAGGCAGCGTTCATAGAAGCGCAGCAACCGCGACCCGATGGCGTCGGCGATGTCGCGCACCAAGTCGCGGTCGTCGGCGATCAGATAACAGAGTTCTTCATAACCCACGAGCGCAACAAGGTTCTCGAGCACGCCCTTCGGGCCGTAGAGCACAAGCTTCATCCCCTCGGGAACTCGTGGGGCGATGCGTTCGAAAATCCCGCAGTCGCCTGCCTCCGGATCCGGCCAGGAAAAGCGCTCGAAACTCTCGCGGTCGGTGATGACCCCGCCATGTGCAAGCCCCACGCTCGCGAGGCGATCCCGGGTGGCGCTATCAAATCGCATGAGGTCCGCCGCCCACAGCGGAAACGTGGCGAAATCGTAGCCCGCCGCTCGAAATCCTTCGATCTGATTGCTTACGATGTCCTCGGGCGAGCCCGACTCCCGCCAAGTCCGCCCCGCCTCCTCCACGCAGCGCCGGAGGTGTTGCTCGCAGATGGAGAACTCGAAGAGCACGGGGCGCGGAGGGCATTCCCGTCGAAGGACGGCAAGGAGATTCTCGAAGTCAGGCTGGCGGGTGGGTTTCATTTCGGGAACGGCATTCCGTGCGTTCATGCCGCGTTCTCCTTCCCGAGCGCTGCCCCGCAGGTTCGGATGGCTTCTACCAGCAGGTCTGCGGATGCCAATGCCGGGGCCGCCACAGAAAAAACGAAAATCGAAAGCAGAAGTTTATCGGGAAAGTTAATGGTCAAAACAGTTGAAGTTTGCGTTCCAAGTTCGTTAAAAGCAATACAATTGATTTTTTTAATCGGCATTGGCGCGCGCCAACCCGCAAATCTTTTTGACATTCACGGTCCCATCGCCAAGCTCATGAGGTATCAAACTTGTTATCCTATGAATGAATCAACTGCATCGGAGACCAACCTTGGGAACGGCGAGCCTCCACATGGTCGGGTGGCCCTCGGTGGAAGCCCGCTTCGGGCCGGCCCGTCTTCCTCCTCCCGTTCCAGCGGACTCTGTCCTGCGGCATGCGCGTGGTTTCTGGGTTTCCTGGCGGCCTTCTCCACCCATGCAGCAGACCCTCAGATTCCCACGCCTCACCGCGAGGAAACTCCGCAAGATGCCGAACTGCTTAGAGACGTGAGCAGTCGTCCGGATTTTGTCGTCGGGTGCGCAACGTGGCATTGGCGCGAGAAGAAATCACCGTCCACAATGCGGCAGACACATTTGTCCGCGGATTTGAGCACGGCGCGGTGCTGGTCAACCCCTCCCGCAGGGACTTCACCTTCGATCTCGAAAAGCTCTTCCCCGGACAGTCCTTCCACCGCATCGAGGGCGTCAAAACCCCGGAGTTCAACAACGGCTCCCCAGCCGGCCCCGCCCTCACCCTCGGCGAACGCGACGGCATCTTCCTGATCAAAAACTGAACGCTGATCTGGTCTCCGCAACAGATCCGCAGAAGGTGCCCACGCCGCACGGCATTTTCATGTGGGCCTGCGAGGCCGAACAAAAATGCATTTAAGATTTGAAACGGAAGATTTCAGATAGAGCCTGTTTCAGGGGCTGAACGCTGCAGCCTCGCCGAGCGGATAATGCCTCCGAAAAAACTGGATGTTCGCCCGCAGCCTGGGCGGCAGCGAAGGGGTGTTTTCGACCCACAACACCCACGCCTCCACAGCCTTGGCCTCGTCCGCCACCACCAAGGAATCCATCTGGCCTTGCAGCGAAGCGAGCAGCCCTTGCTGCTCGATCCATTCGTAGGTCCTCGGATCCACCACGGCGAAGCTTAGCACAACGCTGCGCGGTGGACTGTCCCCGGGATTCGGCAGATTGCGGACAAAGGTGCCGTCGGAACCGGCAAATCCGAAGCGGAACGAGAGAACCCCGTCGCAAAGATCGGCGGGCGCTGACGCCGCAGGCAGACTTGCCGTCGTGAAGTCGCCGCGGTCATCCCAGTCGCAGGCCTTTTCCGCCCGGCGCAGCGACCCGTTTTCTGATGTGTAGCGCACAAATGTGAGCGGTCGCAGGTCGCCGCCGCCAAAGCCCTCGCGACGAGTGAAGAACTGGAGGCTGTCGGGCGTCGAAGCTTTCCCGATATGGGGAATATTTTCGCCCCAGACCATGTTCTCGATCTCCCCGGAGAACGACTCGAGAACCGAGCGCCCCAGAACGAAACTCTTGAAGCGGCTGTCCGCACCGGACCACGATCCGAGGGAAAGCTGGGTCACCTGCAGCACCGCCACCAACAGCAAGGCCAACAGTGCGGTGGCAATCAGGAACTCCAACAGCGTGAAGCCGCCTGCGCGGAAGGCCTTTCCTTCCGCTTGCGTGCCGAACGAGGATCCCGTCCCCTGAAACCGTCGCCGAAAGCCAGAGGTGTGAAGTTTTTCCATCGCGCTACCTCGGAGAGGAAACCAGCGAGGACACCTCGAAGCTGGATACGGGATTTGTCGCGGCCGCCGGCCACGCAAGAATCAGGTTGACCCGGAAACGCGGGCTGCGGGGCGGAAGGTTGGTGGGTCCGTTCCCCAAACGCTGGATCCGGTACACCATGCGGTAAACCGCTTCGCTGTCCGTCGCGGTCACAAGGTCGCCCTCCCGACCGAGAAAATTGGTCCCGGCCGCGTTGGTCTGAACCGACTGCGCGGAGGGCATATTGAAGGAGTTGGTGAAGTTCCCGGCGAGGCTGCCGCGATAGTCATCAATAATCCGAGTCGCCAAGTTGGCCGCGAAGAGTTCGCTCCGGCTGTTCCCCATCGAAGCCATCGCGATCGGATACATCCCGAGAATCGCAATCACCGCATACGCGAACACCCCGATCGCGAGGGTCACCTCTACCAACGAAAATGCACCCGTGCCCTTCACATCGGTCCCACCTTAAGCATCCCGGTAATTCCGGAAACCGAAAAGCCATATGACATGGGATTCGCTCTGCGGGCATCCTGCAGAAGGAATCCAATCTCAGGCACCTTCCCCGCGGACACCCGTGCCTCGCCCGACGGCGTGAAGCCCACCACATGAGAAAAATTCACATCCGCTCCGTTCACGCGCAGGACAATGCTGGGGATGGAGCCTTCAAGTGACGCCTGGCCGGTGGCCGTTGAAGAGCCAAGCTCGACGTTCGCAAAGGTCCTGGGCCGAGACAGAGAGACCAGATTCTCCCCGTCCACCGTGATCGAAGACCCTGTCGGCTTTACCCCGTCAGGGGCCGTGAAGCTGGCGATCATGAGACGTTTCACGCCGCCTTGCAAAACCTCCGCAAAGCCCACATACACGTGCGTGTTGTAGGTCACCGCATACTGGCGCGCGTTCTCGAAAGTTCCCCCCGTCTCCGCAACGGCCCTGTTCAAATCCCCGTTCTTGGAAAACGAGCCAAGCCCCGTCGCACCAGCCACCGCCAAGATGGAAAGAATGGCCACGACCACCAACAATTCCAAGAGAGAGAAGGCTTGGGGGATACGGGAAGGACGCAGGGAGGGCATAATAATAACCAATTTTGATGCTTTATTAGCACAAGGCCTGCCTTGAATCAATCGCAATCCGTCATCCCCGCAGATTATTTCGCCAAAAGCGGATCTTCAAGCGCGTGGGGGCCGCAGCACACACCTGCCCGCGGGACTCGTGATTTTCGGGTTTCCAACTCTACCCGCTTCTGCTGTAATGTTCAGTCTTCTATTTTGACAAGGCGATCCGCAAAATCCGAATACCTCTACAACTACATCAGGCAGGCAGTTGATCGAGGCGACTACGCAAGCAGAGGATTCCCCGGTGAACGCGCTCTCTCGCGTCAGACGGGGCTCAGTCTCACGACGGTGCGCAAGGCGGTGGCGCGGGCGGTAGCGGAAGGGTTGCTTCGCAAGGTTCCCAATACAAGGAAGATCCAAAGCGTGCGTCGGCGCGGTCGCGCGGCGACCGTGCTTCGGATCCTCATGCTCCTCCCGTCCCCTCCCCGGTATGGGCACACGCAATGGTGCTTCGGTCTGGAACGGGTTGCTGAAGCCCAGCGCCACCGGCTCGAAATTCTGCTCTACACCGACGAGAGCGACACCAACCTGTGGGGCACGCTCGGCTCCAAAAACCACGATCTCATCTTTCTCGTTCCTCCCCATTCGCCCAACAAGGTGGTTCTGGACCGGATCAAGAGGAATTCGCACCGGCTCATCGTGCTCTTCGAGGATTACATCCAGCACGGGGTTTCCTCGCTTCGCCAGGTCCCCTTTCGCGCAATGGATTGCCTCATGGACCACCTTGCCGCGAAAGGAGTGCGCACTGTACATTGTTTCAATGCCGAGCCGGCCAACTCCGGCATCAAGGAATCCATCTCGCGCTGGCGGGAGGGACTGAAGAAGCACGGGCTGAACGGAGAGCTGGTCAGCGGCGTGGTCAAACCTCAGGGAAGTATTCGCAAGCAGGCGTTGGAACTGGCCCACGACCATTTGCGCGGGGGGACTCCACTTCCGGATGCCTTTGTTACGACGACCGGTTCGGCGGCCATCGCTCTGACGAGGGGCCTTGCCGACTTTGGCCTGCGGGCAGGTCTCGACGTGTCCGTCCTTGCGTGCAGCTCTGCGGTCGAGTTGCAATATACAACCCCATCGATCACCTGCATCGAATCCCCGCCCATCGAAAACCTTCTCGAACTGGCCCTCGACGAATTCACCAAAGGGCGCCTCAGCCAAATCATTCACATCGAGCCTCCGGAGTTCAAAATCCTTCCCGGTGAGTCGTCGGAGCGTGAGGTCCTGATGCGCCGGGCTGTCAGCCCTTGAGGGCTCCGCCGGTGAGGCCCTTCACGAAGAGCCTCATCGTGAAGATAAAAATCATCACGAGCGGGATGGCTGCGAGGCTGAACCCCGCCATCATCGGTCCCCAGTGCTTGACCTGCTCGCCATCAAGCCGCATGAGCCCCACGGGCAACATCTGTTTGTACTCGTCGCTCAGGAAAATCATCGGTTCGATGAAATCGTTCCATGAGGCGATGAAGCGAAGAATCGCGAGGGTCGAAAGGATGCTCCCGGTCAGCGGAACGACAACATAGAGGAGCTGCTTGAGGGGGCCGGCTCCGTCCACTTCCGCCGCCTCGAACAAATCCTCGGGCAGATCTTCAAGGAAGTTCCTCAGCACGAAGACGCAGAAGACCTGACCGCCCGCGGTGTAAAGCACGGTGAGTCCGAACAGGCTGTTGAGCAGATTCAGATCGCGCATGAGGATGAACAGCGGAATCAGGTTCATGATTCCCGGCATGAAAAGAATCCCGAGCAGCCCAAACCAGAGGAGTTCCTTTCCGGGGAAGCGGTAGCGGGCAAAAACGTATGCCGAGGAAAGGGCGAGAACCAGGGTTGAGGCCACCGCTGCGAGGCTCACCCCGAGACTGTTGGCGGCATATCCCACAACAAGGCCCCACGCAACCTCCCAATTCTCGAAGCGCAGAGGGAACGTGATCCCCATCGGGTGCAGCGCAAACTGGTCGTTGTCCTTCAGACTGATGTTGAGCATCACATACAACGGGAAGAACGCCGCCAGCAGCACCAGGAGAATCAACAGATGCTTCACGGCCTCGGCACCGTAGGACGGTTTTAACTTCAGCATGGCGTTACTTTTGCACCCGGATGAACCGGTGGTTGATGATGGTCAGCATAAGGATGATCACGAACAACGAGAGTCCGATGGCGCAGGCATACCCGTACTCCTGCTGGCTGAAACCCACGTAAAACATGTACAATCCGGGAGTGAGTCCCTTGTTCCCCGGACCGCCCTCGGGTCCGAGCAAAATGAGCTGGAGCCCGAAAGCCTGGAACGTGCCGATGATCATCAGGATCAGGTTGAGCCGGATTTGGGTCATGATGAGAGGCAGTTCGAGATACACGAATTTCCCCCACCATGAGATGCCATCCAGTTCGGCTGCTTCGTAGATCTCGCCGCTGATGTTTTGCAGCCCCGCGAGATAGATCAAAACACCCACCACCCCCACCCACGGGAAACCCCAGAAGATCAGCGCAGGAACGATCAGGGAGGGCTCCGCCAGCCATGCCGGGCGGAACGGGTCACTGAACGCGCCGGTGCGGAAGACGGCGCTGTCGAGCCATGAGAGCAAAGTATCCAGATGCATGGCGCGCAGAAGTTCGTTCAGTGGGCCGACGTTGGGGTCATAGAAAAACTTCCAAACCAGAAGCATGACCATGGTGGGGATGATCATGGGGATGACAAAGAGGACGCGGTAGAGGTACTGGGCGCGATCGGATTTCAGGCGGTGGATGCAAACGGCCGTGAATATGCTGGGCCACATCTTGAAGAGGTTGGCGATGATCAAAATGAAGATGAGCTGGAAGCTCATCCAGAAGAGCGCGTCTCCGTAGCCGCGCACAGCCGTCAGGTAAAAAATGCAGGCCACCAGAAGTGTGGCATAGATCCCGCCCACGCCCCACGACCGGGCGGTCGCGGATCCCGCACGCGTCGCAATGCCGCTCGCCAAGAGGGGAAGCCCGAACCACCACACGCCGCCAAGGGCGGAAGGCTCCCCCGACTTCCATGCATCCAGCCCCAGCACGACCAACGAAACCGCCGTGGCGATCGCCGCGAGGATCAACCACACACGCTGGACCCGGGAGCCGGTGGTCAGCAAGGCGCAGTAGGCGGCCAGCACGGCGAGGAGGACCGGCGTCCAGAGCGATGGCACCCCGAGCAGGCGACGGAAGTTCAGGAATCCCACGAACTCCTCGATGAAGGCACCGTCCCAGCGAAAGAAGCTGTGAGTGATCGCGCCGGCGGCGGGGATGTAGGAGAAGAGTGCCACCAGAGCGAGGGTGGGGATGGGAAGCAGGAAGACCGTCCAGTGGGAGCGGACGTTGTGCCACGTAATCGGCTTGGCCCTCATTCGACATCCTCCTTGGCTGGCTCGGGCGAACCGGCGGCGCCGAGTGTGCGGAACACCGCGTCACGGTGCTCATCGAGGAGAAGGGCGGTTGCGCGCTCCTCGATCTTTTTCCGGGAGGGGGCGGACTCGTCGCAAAAGACGGAAGCCGCCAAACTCCCGGCAAACAGCCGCTGGGTGTTGCGGATCCGGTCGGCGTTCTGCTGCAGCGTGCGCTCAAATCCGTCTTCTGCCGTGCGCTCCAAGACTCGGTTCATCTCGGACGAGTATTCTTCGACTGGAACCCGGCCCGCGATCACGCTGACGCGCATCCCCCCGCCCTTGAGCGCAACCTCCGGGCTCAAATCCATATCGAACTCACCTGAGAACCCTTCTGTGATCGGCTGGAAGGGTATGACGGCTTCGCTCGCTTTTGCGCCTTTCACAACTGGAGTCCACCCCATCTCGGAACAGAACCATTCATTCTGCGCCTGTGAGGTGCAGAACCTTGTGAAGTCCATCGCGATCTCTTTGTGGGGACTTCGCGCATTGATGCCGAAGCCGATTCCCCCCGGCGTTCCCGCCTCGTTCCGGGGCCCCCGCACATATCGCCCATACTCGGGATGGTCCATGGGGACCGGAGTGGCGAAGACGCCCACCTCGAACTTGCCCTCGCTAAGCCGTGGAATCACCACCGCATCCCACGAGCCCGACGTTATCATAACGCTTCGCTGCTGCAGGAAGTTGAACAGCGCATCGTCGCGCAGCGCCGCTTGCCAACCCGGCTGGAACTGCGAGGCGACCTCGGTCAGGCACCGCAGCATGGCTTCCAACGCCGGCGAGGAAAAATCCCAGCCGCCTTTCCGGTACGCGAGGAACGCTTCCAGTTTGTCCACGCGCCCGTCGAAGTTCATGTCGTGCTCGAGCACAAGATCGGCACGGAAGGGCAGCCCGAGCGTCTGGGACAGCTGGGAGAGTTGATAGGCGCTGCCCGAGATCGGGCTGATCCGTGCGCCATGCAGAAGATTGTAAGCCTCGACCTTGCGGAAAAATTCCTGCAGATCCGCAAACGTGGAAGGCGGGTTGTCGTGGCCGGTGATGGTTCGGAAGAGATCCTTGTTGTAGAAGAAGCGGAGGGAGCTGCGGGTGAACGGGGCCGCGTAATACTGCAGAAGCGTGGGCTCGTAGTTGCCGCGCATGTCATCGAAGAAGGTCTGCTTCCACGGAACATCCGCGAGGCTGGCCCCTGCGTTGTAAGGATTCGGCTCCATGAGCGGGTCCGTGATGGGCTCGAAAAAACGGGCGATATACGACGGGTTGATTGTCGTGTCCCCGCGGCCCATCTGAATCAGGTCGGGAGCCACGCCGCCAATCAGCCCGCAGTTGACGTATTGCGGATACACCCTGCCATTGATGGGAATTTGGACAAGGTTGATGCGCTTTCCCGTGCGCTGGAAATACAGCTCTTCGTAGCGCTTGATCAGTTCATCAATGGACTCGCGGAATCCCGGTTCGAGCTGCCAATGACAAAGGCGGAGCGTTGCCACCTCGGGAGGGTTGTAGGTTGCGTGGTCATAGAAAATTTTGGCATAGGCTGCGGCAGCCGCCAGCACGAGGATGAGCGGGCCGAGCCAGGACTTCAACCGATCCAGGAGCTGGTTCACTGCGGATCAGGGGTCTGGCCCTTGAGCCTGCGGACGGCCCTGAGGCTTTCGTCGGCATAAAGTGTCTGGCTGAAGTCGGAGAGAATCCGCTGGTAATACTCCAGCGCCACCTCACGCTTCCCAAGCTGATCGGCCAGACGCGCCACTCCCCAAATATATGAGGGGGGAAGCGTCGGCACGGGAATCCCGGCATCCAAGGCGCTGCGAAATCTCCCGATTGCGGAGGCCGGATCATCCAGAAGATACAGCTCGGTGCCGCCCGCCAGCATGTTCTGCGCCGCCGCGAGTGGATTGTCCGCGTCTGCTGCCAAACGGGCCTCCAACATCGCAACGCTTAGCTTTGGGTCACCGCGCTTGAGATTGAGCAGGGCCGACTCGGAAGCCGCCAACTCCGCATAGAGCCCGGCCTCGGGGGAGTCCATCAGCCGACGGTGGAGCTTGTCCGCGAGTTCCCAATCCGGGGTGTCGCCCGGGTAATCGATATCCGCGGCCATCCGGGCGCGCAGGTATAGGAGCAAATGGTCGGCGGGGGACACTGGGGTCGGCCCCATGTCGCCAATCAGGGCGTTGTAAATCTCCTCCGCGCGCTGTTTGTCATCCTTGCGGTCGGGCTGCCGGTACTGCAGAGCCAAGGCAAGGCCAATCCGTGCCTGCCGGCGCAGGGCCGGATCCGGGGAATCCACAAAGGCTTCAAAGCTCCGGATCGCGCGATCATAGTTCATCAATCCCGCCTCGGCCCATGCCTCGCTCAAGGATGGCGGCGGTGCCGCGTGGAGTGGCACGAGAGCGAATGCCAACAGGGTCCACCGGATGCCCAGGGGAAACCTCATTTTTGGCCCACGGCCACCTCCCCGTGCGAGGGAGAATCTGCCGGCTCCGGGATTCCCAGTTGCCTCCTCGCGGCGACAAAGACCGGATCCGCCGCCCGCGCCCCCCAGTGATGGATCATCGGCAACAATTGCTCCGGCTGCTCCGGGAACTGCCCGAGGTCTCCCGTATCGCAAATCCATTCCTCGAGCATGCCACGATGGCGCCGAAGCTCCTCATCGAATTCCGGACGTCCCGCAAGGTTGACGGTCTCGTCGGGGTCGGCCAACACATCGTAGAGTTCTTCCGCAGGCCGACTCAGTGAAACAAACTGCTCCTGGACCGGAGTAAGTGCCCCCTCGTCCCGCAAGGCCATCCAAGCCTTGTAGTCTGGTGTCCGATCCCGGTACTGGGGCTGCATGAGCGGACGGTCGGTGAGGAAATTGCGGATATACTTGAAGCGATTTGTCCGCACAGAGCGGATGCGTTCAATCGTGAAGTCGCAGCGATCGCGGACGGAGACGACATACTCCCGATGGAAATCCGGGCGGAAGAGGTCCTGGCTTTCCATCCAGGATGGGATCCCGAGCCCTGCCAGGGACAATGAAGTGGCGGCCACATCGATACCGCTCACAACGTCTTCCCGCACCGCACCTGCAGGAATGCCCGGACCGTTGATGATGAGCGGAACATGGATGCCGCCATCGTAGAGGAATTGCTTGTGACGCAGCAGGCAGTAGCCATGGTCGCTGAAAAAGAACACGAAGGTGTTGTCGAGCAGTCCGTCCTTCACAAGGTTGTCCATGATTGCGCCCACTTCGTCATCGGTCACCATGAGCTGGTTGTAATGGCGTTGGTAATGGTTTCGAAATTCCGGAATGTCCGGGTAGTAGGGCGGCACACGCACATCATCCGCGCCGACCGGCTTGGGTGGCGAGCCTTTGTTCTTCCCTCCCCAGAGAGTGATCTGGCCGAAGAACGGCTGCCCCGGTTGCCGATCCCGCCAGTGGCCGTTGCCGGCGAAACCGTAGATTCCGTGGTCGTCGTAGTCACCCGCATACAGGGAGCGACGATCATAGGTAAAGTTATAGTCGTCCTTGCCGTTGTTGTAGGTGAAATAGCCCGCTTCGCGGAAAATCTCAGGGAGTGTGCGCACGCCCTCCGGCAGGTGGAGGGGGAACCCGGGGCTCCGCCCGCTTTGGTGCTGGTGAGCACCGATGGTGGTGGGCATGCAGCCCGTGATGATGCCGGACCGCGCCGGCGAACACACGGGGGCGGGCGAGAAGCACTTCTGGAAAAGAGCTCCGCCCGCAGCAAGCGCGTCGATGTGCGGAGTCGGGATGGTCGGATCCCCGTAGCAGCCAAACCACGGGCACACGTCCTCGCAGAGAAGCCAGAGGATGTTGGGTCGTTCTTTCTTCATGGATTTACATCTTCAGTTGGTCCTCCATGGTCAGCCTCCGGAGGATGCCGTGGAATCGCTTCTGCAGGTCGTGATAGCTCGCGTGGATCTCCCCTGCTGTACCCGTGAAGCTGCAGTGGGTACACCAATAATTACCGTCCCCATCGTGCAGCAGCAACACATCATTCTCCCGTGAGAAGCACACGGGACACCGTTTATCTACTTTGTTGATTTCGAGGTAATCCATGTTTGAAACGTTTCTCCCGTCCTCACTTCGTAGTCCAGATACAGCGCGAAGTAGGGGTTAAAGAGGTAGCCCTCCTCCACACCGCTGCAGGACAGTCTGCCCGATTCCGGAGCCAGCTCGATCCGCGTGTGGACTGCCGGAATCTCAGCCGCCACCGCGCCCGTCCCGGACCACGATCTTCCGAGATACTCGAAGTCCACCGGCCCAGCCCCGGCATCCAGCCGGATGTCGTGCAGATCCTCGGAATACTCGGTGAAGCCGTGAGCACCCTTGAACCATTCACGGCAGTGGAGAACCTCATCGGGAGGGCCGGAAAGAGTGCGGGAGACGAGGATCCGGCCACCGGGGTGGAATGCAAGTGTCGTTGCGACGGAGAACTCGACACCATCCTCGAACCGCACCACGGCGGGAGCCAGCACAATACGCGTGGCGTCGTCCCCCCGATCAAGGCACCGGCATTTGGTGCGGCTGCGGGCGAGGTCCACGGTCTCGGTCCCGCGGGTAAGATAGAGGGTGGTGCGTGAGCCGTCGCGGTGGTGTGTCGAGAACCCCGTGCGGTGCTGCGACTGAATGATGTAAGGATACGAGCCCATCTCGCGGTGGGGCGTGTCGGGTCCCGTCGCCACGGGAACCCTGCCCACATACGGACGGTAGTCGCCGATCGAGCCCCCTTGGTCGGTGTCCACCAACACGCGATGGGACGGATCCAAATACCAAAGGTAATGCTTGCCCGAGCCGTAGAGCATCTCCTTCGCCCAATACACCTCCGAGGGCACGGCACCCAGCGGCCGGTTGCTCCGGAACCAATCCCCATATTCCGAGAGGGTCAGATCCAGGAGCTGGCCGTCCGCCTTCAAGCGTGCAAGGTAGTCGAGCAGCTTCCCATAAAGCTCCCATGCGACCACGGGCGGGACTTCGATGTTTTTGTTGTAGCCCAGCCAACCGGCACTCACGAAGCTGTTGTAGTAGGACATGCCGCCGTTGAACCGCTCCTGCATGCGGTATTGGTCCACAAGGTTGAGGTCGTACGGACAGAACGAACCTGTATTGCCGAGGCCGCGCATGACGTTCGGCGGGTGGCTCGCCCAGAAGTCGTCCCGGTCCTCGTAGGCAAGCGACATATCGCGCACGAGGTGGGGCACAGCGAGCAGCCCGCACGCGTCCGCCGCGTCGGCTGCCGGGCGAAGGGAGTGGGTCTTCGAGGGATACCATGGCGACCAGGGCATGCCCTCGTTGAAAAGATACCAGGAATTGTTGCAGCCGTGATACACGCGAACCCCCTCCTCGAAGCAGCCTCCCACCACGGTCTCGGTTTCCGGGCTGAGCTCGCGAAGGATTTCATTCGATGAGGCATCGAGGTGGTAACAAGCCAGCGACCGCGGGCTCTCTCCGATGACTTCGCGGTAGCGTTCCAGAACCCGGGCGAGCACTTCGCGCTTTCTGTTTTTTGGAAAGAGCCAGAAGCTGTTGTTCCCGTGGACACATTCCTCCATGCCCGGCCCGGCCATCTTGTGGAGGCCGAGGGCAATCTCATCACCGAACTGTTTCCGGTCCTCGATGGCCTGCGCGAGGCAGACGTCATCAAACAGCTCGGCGTATTGCAGGAACATCGTGGTCTTCAGGCCCCGGGCATGCACGATTTTCTGTTGGCGGCGCACGATGGCCGCCTTCTCGCCGGACTCACTGCGGTGAAAGAGATTCAGATACATCATGGCTTCAAAGGTTGGCTCCGTTGGTTCGAATGACTTCGCGGTACCAAAAGGCCGAGTCCTTCACGGTGCGCTTGAGCGTCTCAAAATCCACGTGGATCAGTCCCATGCGGGTCGAGTAACCCGCCGCCCACTCGAAGTTGTCCATAAGGGTCCAATGGAAATAGGCGACCACGGGAATCCCATCGTCGGCCAAGCGTCGGAACTGCCGCAGATATCTTGTGGTGTAGTCCACACGGTTCGGATCGCGCACATGGCCGTCGAGCAGCACCCAGTCATTTTGGTGCATGCCGTTCTCCATGATTGCCAACGGCAGGTGATAGCGCTCGTGGTGGAATCGCATGGCCCAATACATCACTTCGGGTGCGAACACCATGGCTCCCTGCTTCGGCGCACCGGGACCAACCGGCACTTCCACGGGACTGCCATCAGCCCCCGCGCGGATGTAGGGGCCTCCGTAGCAGTTGTAGCCGATGAAGTCGAGCGGCTGGGCGATGAGGTCCATGTCGCCGTCGGGAAATCGTGGCATCGAAGAGCCGTTGTGCTGGACTGCATCTTCCGGATAGCGACCAAGAACCATGGGATCGAGCCACCATGCCGGGTTCTGAACACATCCTTCAACCGGCTCATATTGGAACCGCCGTGCCGCTTCGATGTCGGCGGGGGATTCGGTCGCCGGGGCGCATTTGCGGGCCGCGGAGGCAATGCCGATGCTGCTCCGTCCGGCGGTGCCTGAGCGGATCGCCTGCACCGCACGCCCGTGACCAAGCAGGATGTTGTGCGCCGCGCGCAGGCAGTCCTCGAGCGGAAGACGCAAACCTGGCGCGTGATCCCCGTTCCAATAGCCCTTCATCACCATCACGTTGGGTTCGTTGAACGTAACCCAGTGCCGCACGCGGTCGGAGTAGGTGCGCACCAGAAGGTCAGTGTAGTCGGCAAACCATCGGGACACATCAGGGTTGAGCCATCCCCCCTCAAGAAACAGCCGGTGCGGGAGATCGAAGTGGCAAATGTTGATCCAAGGCTGGATTCCCGCCTCGAGCAGGGAGTCAATGAGCTTGTCGTAGAACGCGAGGCCTTTCGGGTTCACCGCACCGCGGCCTTCGGGAAGGATGCGCGACCACGTGAGGGAAAACCGGTACGCCTGCAGCCCGATCTCTTTCATGAGACCGACGTCCTCCTGCCAGCGGTGGTAATGGTCGCAGGCCACCTCGCCTCCACGGCCGCCCAAAATGGCCCCTTTGCGGCGGCAAAACACATCCCAGATGGAGTCGCCCTTGCCGTCCTCGTTCGCTCCGCCCTCCACTTGGTAGGCGGCGGTGGCCGCGCCCCAGATAAAGCCCTCGGGGAAGGTTTTTCCAAGCTGGGCACTCATGGTTTGGACTCCCTCACCAGGAACAGGCCGTCAAAGGCAGCGATCTCGACAGATCCTCCCACCGGCTGGCCATTGTTCACCACGGTGTCCTGGGTCGGTGTGGCCTTCAGCCTGCGGAATGCCGAACCGGGAAACAACTTGGCGAGGTCAAAAGAAAACGGGCGGGGCGAGGCGTTCGCGAGCACCACCCCGTGCTCATATTCCCGCGCCACCGCAGCAGGACCGGCAAAGACCGAGATATCGCCGACTGTGAGAGGACCTTTGCCCTCGATCCAGAGCTTGAGGGTGAGGGGTGACCCGACCGGCACGCTGTTGAAATGGAACTGCTGGGGGAACGCTTCCTCGGACACAAACCCACGGATGCTTTGCTTGATCGGCCCGGCTGCCACCCGCCCGCCGGCATCCGGAACTCCCACGGTCGGCTGCCCCCACACCGTGTTTGGCTGCGAAAGGAAGCGGAACCGCACACGTTTTCCGCCGAAGCCCGCAGCTTTGAGATCGGCACTGCGCCGGAAGAACGCCGGACCGGCCTGGACGAACGGGGCGATCACTTCGCGGAACTCGCCGACCGATCCATCGCCACCAACCTCTGCCGCCACGACCCGAAACCCCCCGTTTCCAAAAGCCCGCAGATCGAGAATCGCCGCTTCCGGCACGTCGCAGTCCGCCTCCCAAAAGCGTGTCTCGCCTTTTGCGCCCGCAGCATGAACCGTCAGTGCATCATACTCCTGCACCCAGCCACGCTCCAAACCTTCCCCCGGCTTCAGATAGCGGGCCTGGCCGTCTGCGGAGATCGCTCCCGTGTGAAGGCCCGAAGGGTCGGCGGGAATGAGATATCCGGCTCGGTGACTGCCACCCTCCAACTCCACAATCAGATTCCGCGGCATGACAGCCTCGGTACCAAGATCCGTGCGGGCGGGGGCCGCCAGGGTGGCCATCACGGTGAGATCGGGACCCGGGCTTTCGAACGGCTCGGACACAAGGAGAAGAGCAGGCTCACCGGGACGCGATTCCATCTCCGAGCCCACGGCACTCGCAAATCGCACGGGAACCTTGGTCCCGGCATTCAAAGCCGGAAAAATCCGGGAACCCACCGGCTTGCCCAGCCACCCGAGGCGGTTCTGGTTTCCCATCCTCATCTCGTCATACACCCCGGCGCGGCCATCGGCCTCCTTGGGCGGCACGCTATACCACGTGAGGGCGGTGTCGTGCGCCGTCGAAAGCGCCATCACCGCCCGCGAGAGATGAAACGGAAGCGTCTGCTCCCCCAACATCACCTGCTTGTTTTCCTCGGTAAGCTGACTGATTTGGTAGTTGAAGATTTTGTGCTGAACCATGGTGAACTTCGGTTCTACGCAAAGCTCCTCGCTGAGGCTCATAACGTTGGCTACCTCGGAATATTTGCGCCAATCGGGATCATGCCTGCCCGGGAATCCCTCGACCTCCCAACCGTTGACATAGCGGAAACCGCGGTTGGCAGCGTCGGGCAGCAAAAGTTTTCCGTGCGGAGCGAGTTTGGCCTGAAGCTTTCTCATGGCCTCGGCGACCCCGGCCGAAAACTTGCTCATCTCCGAGGGCCGATCCGGCTTCTGGTCGTTGTTGAGATCCATCCCCCGTCCGCCATGCCACATGTCCTCGACCATGGTATCGAGTTGCACGCCGTCGAAGTGGGCGGCCACGCCTCCCGTGAGGACCGGACGCGCATAGGCATCCACCCAAACATCCACCGCCTGACGCCCCTTGGAATCGCGCGCACAGTCGGGATGAAAGTTGTATCTCCATCCTTGGAACTTGGTGACTTGGATGTGAGGGGCCGCAAAAACCCGGCCCTTGAACGCTTTTGATGTCGAACCATATTGGCCGCGCTTTACCGTGATCTGCCCCGCCTTTTCGTCCATGGAAAGCAGAAGCACGTGCTCGGCGTTCTCCCAATCGGGTGTGCCATTCTCCTTCAGGGCGTAGAGGCAGATGTCATCGCCCCTCCCGGCTCCGAAGCCGAACGAGGCCTCCGATTCATTCGAGCCCCAATCCGCGTCCACATACGCTCCGGTGCTCGGCTTCGCAGCCTTGGTGATGGCCACCTTGATCGTGGATTCGCCCTCCTCCGCCGGTATGTCCTGCAAAACCCGCACGGGGGGAAAGTAAGCCCAGTGGCCGCTGCTGAATTCGCGGGCGAGTGGGTCATTCGCCCCAGCAATATGGCCTGTGAGGTAGTAGGGGATGAGAAAATGGGGATTGTCCCGCTTGATGCGTTTGCCGACGGGAATGCGGTCGGGATACAGCTCGGTCACCCGCCAGTCCAGTTCGGCCCCCATGATCGTTCCAAAATTCGCCATCCAAAACTGGTAGGCTGCCTCTTCGCCGTCCTGGGTGGGGAAGTTGTTGGCGTAACGATAGTGGATGGCTTTGGGGAAGTTCTCCCCAAGGGCGGTGATGGTGGCGGGATCGGCAGCAGCCAACCGACCGCACGGCACAAAGCAAACGCCGAGCGGGAGGAGAAGGATGAGCCGGTTCAGCTTCATGCGACAATCAGCGCGCCGGGCTGCATTCGTGGCAGGGAGAAATGCAGGCTTTGGAGCCATGGGCGTATTGCCAAAGGAGCCGCCCCGTCTCCTCGACGCACCGGGTCCCGTAGTGATGCGGGAGCAGCGAGACAACCGGGTAACCGATGCCACGCTCATACATCGCCAAATGATCAAGAAAGACCTTCTCGGTGGTGTAGATGTGGTGATTGCCCGCGATGTGGTCGCGGTTGATGATCCGCCCGGCGGAGGAATGATAGCAAACCTCGTAGCGTTCAAGAGTCAGCTCTTTCCACGGCAGGAACGGCGTTGCCCAAATGTCGTTCGTGCGGATCACGTCGCCATACTGCATCGCGAAGATGTCCGGCACGTGAAACTCCATCTCGATCCCGGGATCAATCGCCTTCGCCACCCGATACAGCACACGATGAATCCGGATCATCTCGTGCTTGTAGTTGTACGACATATCAATCTTGAACTTCCGATATCCCATCTCCCGGTAGGGCTCGAGGGTCTCCCGGCAGTAGGCCTCGAGCGACGGACAATCCGCCAAATACCACATGCCGGATTCCTGATTCGGCTCGGCATCCAGAAACGACGCCGTCCCGCGAAGCTCCGGACGGCGCTTCGCCGCCTCACTCTGCGGGTGAATTTTGGGAAAGCCCAGCCAGAGCCCCGGGGTGAACCCACGCCCGGCGATCAGCTTCGCCGTGTCCCGAAAGTCCGGAAACTTGGCCGGGTCCGGCGTCCATGATCCAAACCCCGATCCGCGACTCCCGATTCCCCATCCATGATCGAGAGTGAACTTGCCCGGCGGGTAGCCGAACTCCTCAATCTTGTCGAGGTAGTCCGCGACAAAGGAATGGGTGAGCACGTCATGCGTGTTCACCGGCTTCGCCTTCGAGGTGTGTTTCCTCGCGATATAGCCCTGCTCGACCCACGTGCAATACTCGAGGTCCGCCCAGAACGAGGGGGGATCAACCAGCGGTTGCATCCCAATGCGCCGCATCACCTCGGTGTTGTACTTTCGCCACGCGCGCTCCCGGTCTCCACTCTCATCCACGAACAGCTCCTGCCCCTCGGGCACGCAAACCGTCAGCTCACCAAATCCGTCAAAGGCAAAGGTCGAACCCTCGAAGCCCGTCTGCGAAAGAAAACCAAAAAAACGCCCTTCTTTGTCAATCAGCACCGGGCTGCCCGAGCACCCCAGCGCCGGCAGAGTGAACGGGTTGTGGCTGAATGGCAGGTGCTGGTGGTAGTCAATGCTGCCCTGATAGCGCACCTCGAAGTTCAGATAGGGGCAGTAAAGGGGAGCCGCCACAGAGAAGGTTTTTTGTTCGGAATGCTCACTGGACATACCCCAGACCCTTCCAGAGCAACGCCCGGCATGCAATAAAAAATACAGTATTTGAATTGTTTTATTACCAAGACATCGGTCGGCGCACCCCGATGGCAGCGAAAACGCACCCGCGGCGGCGGCGAAACCGAAAAGGAGTGCGGCAAACCAATCGGCGCTGCGGCGGTTGAGCCATCCTACGCGGTGGAAAAGCGCAAGGGGCAAATCCCAGACATACAGAGCGATCTCGGGCTGGATGTTCGCGGAGAGGAACTCGTCGTTGGGTTCATAGGATCGGGCGCACCACGGCGGGGATGAGACGGACGGGACCGCCGAGCCCGGAGGGAACGAGCGGGCTGTCTTTGGTGAACGGTACATGGGTCACGAACGTCACGCGATTCTGCTGCGGGCGGGGCTTGCCCTCGATATACCAGTCGGGCCATTCGGTTAACACCCTCGGGCGCGCCAAGACCGTGAAGTCCTCCGGGAACCGGGCGTCGCCGACCATTCGGTTGATCCACAGGTTCACCACGCGCACTTCGAGGTCGTTGCGACCGGGTCGGACCGCCGAAGTCACGTCCAGCCGGAACGGCGGTTTCCACAGGATCCCAAGATCCTTGCCGTTGAGTTTAACCGCGGCCATCACATGCACGGCACCCAGGTCGAGGAACAACCGCTCGTCTTTGGCAGGGGCCTGCGGCAGGTCGAAGGCGGTCGAATAGACCGCATGACCCGAAAAGAATTTGATGCCCGCGTCCGGGTGTTCGTTCCAGAGCGTGAGTCTGTCGAAGACGGCACTCGCAGGCGCCCCGCGCCCGGCCTCGAATGCCACCTGCCACGGACCTTTGAGCGTGATGGCCTCAGGCACCGTTGGGACAGAAACGGTCGCCGTTTTTCCATCCGAGTTTGCCGCCTTGACCGCGCAGGGAGCGAAGGCGAGCACTTCAGGCTTGCCGGCATTGTCGGCCACGAGGCGGAAGGCGTCAGCATTTTCTCCCCCGGCGGAGACCAGATGCGGGCCGGGAGGCTTGTCGCGGAAGACGACGAAGACCGAGCCGGCAGGGTCGAAGCGGATCGGGATTTCCGTGCGACCGTCCACTTCGCGGAAGACCGGGCAGGGCTCGATGGCTCCGGTGTCCGGATGCCAGAACTGCGGGGTCTTGCCGCTCACGCGGAAGGTGCAGAGCGACTGGGCGGGCGTTTCCTTCCCGTGGGCCACGAAGAAGATGTCATCGCCGCCCGCCGTGCGGTGGATGTATTTGAGGTCGGCTCCGCCTTTCGCTTCGAAATCCGGCGCAAGCTTGTCGGCGGCAAAAATCTCTTCAAACGTCCGGCCCCAAATCACCCTCCCTTTGCCGACCGTTCGCTGGCCGGAGTCTCCTGGCGCCTCTCCCCAAAGCGTCCCGACGATCTTCGTCATTTCTTGGTCGGAATCGGGATAGCCCGCCAGCCCGGCCGGGTGCAGCGGCGGTCGACCGATGACGGTCGCCCCCGCCTCGACCATCCCCCGCAGCTTGCGGGCCAGGGCCAGGGTCATGATTCTCGGTTCGCCCAAAAGCAGATAGCGGTAGGACGAGCCGCCCGGGAAAACTATTCTCCCATCTTTGACCTCAGCCCCGGTCAGCAGGGCCTCGGCATCCACCTGGCTGAAATCGTGTCCGGGCGGCAGCGGCGGATTCATCGCCGCAGCGGAGAGTCTGGTCGGCGTCTCCTCGCCGACGAACCACAGGACGTCGCCGGTGAAGTGACCGGCTTGCAGCATGAACTGGGCGCGCCGCATGTAATCCACCCATGCGACCGCCTCTTCCCACCACGTGTTGCTGCGGTCGAAGTGAATGCCGCACTCGCCGTAGGTCATGATCGGGAAACGGTCGAGCGAGGGCTGGTGCGCCGAGGCGTGAATGATGAAGCGGTTGATCCCCTCGGTCATCTTGAGATCGCCGAAGGCCTTCAACTGGAAGGGGTGATTCTGCCAGCTCCCGAAGTCGTCCCGGCAGGTGAATATCTCGCAACCCACAAACGGCTTGCCATAGACGTGCGCGGTCGAGGCCGCCATCTTCACCGTGTAAAGGTGCGCCTCAGGCCTGCCAAACCACGCCTCGCCGATCGAATACTCCATCCGCCCGCCGCATTGCAGGTTGTCAAAATTCGTCCCGTAGGGTTCGCCGGTGTAGAGGATCCCGCGGGCGTTGGCCAGTGCCCGGTTCTCACCGAAAAAGTTGTCGGCGAAGAGATCGGAAACCGTGCGCCTCCAGTCCCAGAGAAAGCGTTCGGAAAGCACGGGGCTTCCAATCACGCGCCCGCACAGCGCGGGCAGCCAAGGGGTCGGGTCATAGCCACGCCGCTTCCGGAATTCTTCGAAAAAGCCCGGGGTGCAATTCTGGTAGCCGACTTCCCAACTGTCGGTGAACCCCCCGACGATTCCCGCCTTCCCCGCGGCGTCGCCGGCGGCGTTCAACACGGTTCCCATCATCGCATCCCAGTGCTTGCGCGTCGCCGATTTCGAGAGCTTGTCGCTCTCCAATCCCGTGCCCGCCGGAGGGGACGGGTGATTCTTGCCTTCGGTCGTGGTGTGGCCGAAGCGGATGATCTTCCATGAGCCCGGCGGAACGTCCCACGTCAGGATACCATCCACCATCTTGTCCGTGAGGTCCACGACGTCCGAGGCCTGGATCGGCGACGGCGTGGCGTCGGTCGAGGAATCGAACCCGGAGGCACCCATCGCGAAACCTCCTTTGGCCGCGAAATCGTCAATGCGCTCGTCCGCGTACAACCCGATTTCGGCCAGCGTCATCCGCTGCGCTTTCGGGCCACCGCGGTTGAAGACGACCCGGAAATGCCGGGCCCGCACCGGCTCGAACCCGTAGATGTGCCGGATCTTATTGCCGCCAAACTCGAAAATGCGGAATGCGCGCAGGGTCCGGAAATTCACGCCATCCTCGGAGACTTGTATTTCCCCGCTGTGCCCGTTGCGGCCCGGCCCGGTCACCAGATTCACCGAATGCGCCTCGAAGGGTTCCTCGAAGGTGAGATCGATGACCTGCGGCACTTCGGCCGAGGGCAGCGGGAAGGTCGCCAGAGTGCTCCAATCGCCGTCAGAAACGTTCCCGATGTCCTGCACGTTCCCCGACGAAACCGCTGGCTTGACGGACTCGCCTAGAACGACCGGGACCGCAACCAACGCGATGTCGCGATACGAATTCCTCTGCGCCTGCGGGCGGGGAAGGGCTTCGGAAAACCGGGCCGACCCGGTCACCACCGTCTCGCTCGATGTCAGCATCTGCATCGAATCCTCGACCGTGTTCCATGGCCCACCGGTCGCGCTCCAGCCGGCCCCGTTGTGCATGTGCACCTCGATCCCGAGCCGGGCCGCCTCACGCGCCGTGTGTCCCACGAGGCCCTTCCACTCCGGGCTCATGAACTCGACCGGTCCCGCCGGAATCCCCACGGTAAGACTCGGGAACAAATAGACCCCGCCCACCCCGATGCGCTTCATCCCTTCGAGGTCCGCGGTGATCCCCTCCTTCGTCACATTTCCGTTCATCCACGCCCAGAAGCAGAACGGCCGCGCCTCGGGCGGCGGGTTCTCGAAGCCTTCAACCAGCGGGTCCGCGGCCGCAAATGCCAAGGACACCACCGGAAAGAAAAAAATGCAAAGCAGAAATCTCTGGAGGAAGTTCATGGTCGAAAGTAGTGGCAACTTGGTTTCCACATCTCCAGAAAGCAACAAAAAAAGAGTTTTATCGGACATCGATTCCCAACCCGGACAAACTTGCCCCACCGCCGACGCGCGCATGGACACGGGAGATTTTGGAGATGCGGGCGCAGCCCGCCTTGGGAGCGCGTTGCCCGGTGACGCCTTGCCATGTGTTCCATCCCGGTTGAATTCTGTTGACATCTGGCGGCATCGAATGATCTCATCAATCATCAAATTTGATATTCTATGACTGATTCAACTGCCTCGGAATCCCATCGACGGGAGGGTGAATTTGGGAACCCGCATCGCGTGGTCCCGGCCCCGCCCTCCCAGCCCTGCGCCATTCGTCTCTTGGCCTGCGCATGGTTTCTTGGTCTCCTCATTCCCGTCATGGCCGGGGAATCACCTCAAATTCCACCCCCTCAGCGCAAGGAAACTCCGCAAGAGGCCGAGCTGCGTAAAATCCTCGGCGAGGGGACACCGCGCGCGATCCCGCTCTGGCCCGGAAAGCCGCCGCAGGGGCTCGACAACGCGCCGCCGGAAACGGTCATGCCCGAGGGCACCATCAAAGGCGTCTCCGACCCCACCATTTCCGTCTATTTGCCGCCCCCCGAAAAGGCGAACGGCTGGGCGATCATCATGCTGTCGGGCGGAGGCTACGGGGGGCTTGCCTGGAATATCCACGTCAAGAACTCCGTGATCTGCCTGGTTCCGGAAGGCATCGCGATCATCGGCCTCAAATACCGGCTCTGCAGCCCGTATCCGGTTTCGAGGGACATTCAAAAGATCGCCGTGCTGGATGCGCAACGGGCGGTCCGGTATGTCCGCAGCCATGCCAAGGAATGGAACATCGATCCCAACCGCATCGGGGTGGCGGGATATTCGGCGGGTGCCAACCTCGCGATGGTTCTCGCCGGAAATTTCGACTCCGGCAACCCGGCCGCGGAGGATCCCCTCGAGCGGGTCAGCAGCCGCCCGGACTTTGTCGTCGGGTGCGCGACATGGCATTGGCACCAGAAGACATCGCCGTTCACTTTCCGCAAGGACACGCCGCCCGTGTTTCTCGTGCATGCGACCAACGATGGCGTTGCCGGCCCGGACGGCAAGGTCGGTGGGGCTCCCATCGAGTTGCCGAAAGAAATCAAAGCGCAACTGACCGAACTTGGCGTGCCGGTCGAGATGGCAATTTTCGACGAGGGCGGCCATGGGGTTGGCAACCTCATTCCCACCCGCTACAAAAACGGATTTCCCGGAGCGCAGTGGCCGAAGCTGCTCGTCGAGTGGTTGAAGACCCTGCCGCAATTCAAGGAATCGCCCGGCGCCTGATCGTTGCGCCCCTGCTGAAAAGATCAGCCGCTTGCCTCCATCCGACAAACACATGAGACGAGTGATCCTCGGGTATGTGACAGGCGTCATCGCGCTGGCAGCGGCCGCCAGCACTTCGCTTGGCGGAGACCCGCTGGCCGACCAGTTCCTCGACCCGCCTGAAGCAACCAAGCCGTGGTGCTACTGGTATTGGCTGAAATCCGATGTCACTTCCGAGGGGATCACCAAAGACCTCGAAGCCATGGCAAAGGCCGGCATCCGGCTGGCGATGCTCGGCAACATCCAGTCGGGCGGGCACCTGCCCGGCCCGGTCAAGATGTTCACGCCCGAATGGAGGGCGCTGACCCGCCACGCCTTGGCAGAAGCCGGACGGCTCGGCATCGAGATCTATATGTTCAACGGACCGGGCTGGAGCCAGTCCGGCGGCCCGTGGATCAAACCGGAGCAGTCGATGCGCCGGGTGATCTGGAACGAGATCGAGACGCAGGGCGGCCGGTTCTCGGCCAAGGTCCGCAATGCTCCCCAGGACATCGCCGTTCTGGCCGTCCCCCGCAAACCCGCCATTTCGGAGACCGCCGTCGTGAGCCGCGGGAAGATCCGGTTCTCCCGCGGCGAACCCTGGACCGCGCGCGGCCTCTCGATTGTTCCGAAGAGCGAGGATTTTCGGGTTTCGGGAACCCTCCATGCTTTGGATGACTCCGGCGCCCGGACCCTGCTGGCGGAAATCGAGATCCCCAAACCCAACATCAGGACAGATTTTCTGCCAATGGGGGCGCACACCTTCAGCTTCAAGGAGACCACGGCCCGCACATTTGAGTTCGAGTCCAAGACGGCAGCCGGATCGGGAGAAGCAACCCTGACCTCGGAACCACTCGTCGCCGGTGTCGTTCAAAAGCAACTGGGCCGGATGCACCCGACGCCCACTCCAACGTGGGAGTCCTACATCTTCCCCGCCACGCAGGAGCCGGGCGACCCGGGTGCGCTGGCGCAGAAAAGCGGGATCCTGATTCTGAGCGACCACCTCGACAATGACGGCGTGCTGACCTGCGAATTGCCGGCGGGAGATTGGACCATCCTCTACTTCGGGATGATCACAACCGGCAGGGCGAATGCGCCGGCACCTCCGGAAGGCAGGGGCCTCGAATGCGACAAGATGAGCCGGGAACACGTCCGCCACCACTTCCGGTCGATGTTCGATCCCCTGATCGAAGAGATGACCCCGGCGGAACGCAAGGCGTTTACGGGTGTCAATATCGACAGCTATGAAGTCGGTGCGCAGAACTGGACCGATGGATTTGCCGGCATTTTCGAGAAGCGCAATGGATATGACCCGATTCCGATGCTGCCGGTCCTGACCGGCCGCGTCATCGAGAGTGCCGCGGCTTCCGATGGTTTCCTGTGGGACCTGCGGCGCACGGTCGCGGACATGGTCTCGGAGAACTATGTCGGCGGGCTGCGAGAGGTGGCCGCGGAATATGGCCTGCGCACTTGGTGCGAGAACTATGGCCACTGGGGATTCCCGGGCGACTTCCTGATGTATGGCGGGTATGCCGACCAGATCGGTGGCGAATTCTGGTTCAAGAAACCGCTGGGCGCCATCGAATGCAGGGCGGCCAGTTCGGCGGGTCACACATACGGAAAGAACATCATCTACGCCGAGGCGTTCACAAGCACGCTGGACCAGGCGAATCACCCCAGTGTCTTCAAGAGACGGGGGGAGGAGATGTTCTGCGAAGGGATCAACCACTTCGTGCTGCACGTGACCGTCCACCAGCCGCGCGACGGTGTCCCGGGGCTGAACCCCACCTTTGGCATGCCGTTTCACCGCAACACGCCATGGTTCAACCATGCCCGCAATTGGGTCCGTTACCTCCAACGGTGCCACCTGATGCTGCAGCAGGGAGATCCGGTCGCCGAGACGGCTGTCTATATCGGTGACTTTGCTCCCCAGATGACCGGCCCGGCGAACCCGGTGCCGGAGGGCTACGACTACGACTACATCGGCTCGGATGCCCTGCTGCGCATCGTGCAGGTGGAGAACGGCCAGTTCGTGATCCCGGATGAATCCGATCCAAAACGGATCGCCAGTCGCTACAAACTCGTGGCGGTTCCTGAACTGGCGTTGCAGCGTGTGCGCCCGCAGGTTCAGGCACGCCTCGAGGCGCTGAAGAAGGCCGGGGGGACCTTCGTCCACGAGATGCCGGTTCCCGCGGAGACCTTGCAGGCGATGTCGATCACGCAGCTTGTTTCCGGGGAGTCCTGTCCGATCCGCTGGAAGGCGCGACGATTGGATGAGGGGATGCTGTTCTTCCTCTGCAACTTCGAGAATGCCGGTGCCTTCGAAGTGACATTGAGGGCGCAAGACATGGTTCCCGAGCTGTTCGATCCCGTCTCCGGATCTGTTCGCCGCCCGGCCCGGTATTGGGCGGATGGGCATGGGACCCGTGTGGCCTTCAATGTCCGGGATCCCTCCGATTCCTGCTTCGTCGTCTTCCGGCAAAAGGCAACCAATCCCTCCGTGCTCAAAGCCGAGTCGGATGGCAAGTTGGTCTCGGCCGCCGACCTCGAATGCTGGTACGACGGGCAAGGCAACCTCACGGCAGACGCGGCCAGCCCGGGCAAGTATATCCTGACGATGAGCGATGGAACACAGCGGACCTGTCTGATCGAATCAAAGGGCGCGCCGCTCAATATCACCAGCCCATGGAAGAAGCTCGACGAACGTGATGGCGGCTTCACCTCCGTCCACGAGACGACCTTCAACCTTCCGGCTGCCTATGGCATGGGCTCGCGCGTCCTTCTCGACCTCGGCCAAGTCAATGTCATGGCGGCCGTCACGCTCAATGGCAAGCCGTTCGAGACCCTGTGGACGCCTCCATTCGAGCTGGACGTCACCGGTGCTCTGAAGAGCGGCGATAACCATCTGCTGCTCGAGGTGACCTCGACTTCTCAATCCCCTCCGGCGTTTGGCCCCCAGGTGAAGTTGAGGCCCATCCTCTCCGGCACGGCAGAGTAGATCCGATCCCGGTGCTCTCCATGGTTCAATTGCGGATTTTAGGTTCACATCTCCGCGACTCTGCGGGAATTCCGAGCGTATCCTCCCAACGGCTCCACAAAGAAACAATCAAACTCGAAACTTTTTGATGAATTTTGAAGATTTCCCTTGCAAAGACACCCTCTCTGATGCGTTAAATTAATATCAAACAACACTTCTTGTCATGAAAACCCTCTCCCGAACCTGTTCGTTTGTTTTCCGCTCCATCCCGCTCGCCGGTCTGTTCCTGGCGGCGGTTCTATCCACCGCCTCCGCACAGACCACGCTCTATTGGGATGGTGCCAGCAATGGGGCGTGGAGCCTAGCGTCGAACTGGAATACCGCCCTTGATGGCAGCGGCTCAAATCCCGCCGCCGCGCCCGGGGCCTTGGACACCGCCTACCTCACCACCACCAATACCACAGGCACCAGGAACATCTTTTTTGATTCTGATGCCTCTATCGGAGGAATCACCTCGAATCGGCTATCAGGCAATAATACAGTCGTCAGGGGCAATGTGGCCGGTGCGCAGACGCTTTCCATAGGAAGCGGGGGGTTTTCCGGGACGGGAGGTGTTTTGACTTTCGGTTCCGCGACCGCGAGCCAAGCAATGAACATCGCGCTAACTGCGAACCAGACTTGGAACTTGGGCAATTCCGTCACTGTAAACAATGACATTAGCGGGAACTATGTGCTCACCGCGACGAACGCCGCTGGATTTCTCATCCTCTACGGCAACAATACATTTCAGGAGCTGCAAAGCAGCAGCAATATCATAGTTCAATCCGACAACGCACTGAACGTGAGCACGGTCAGGCTCACCAGCGGACAGTTCATGGCCTATACCGCAGCACGCACTCTTAACGCCTCCCAATACATTTTGGATGGAAATGTGACGCTATACAGCACTAACGGGAATGTGCGCAACTTGAACCTCGGTACCGGAGCGGTGACCTTGACCGGGAATCGCTCAATTACAGTCCAGACAAACGGGCAAGGCGACACCGTAACCATTGGCGGGGCAATCGGCGAGACGACGGCCAATTCGTCGTTAACTAAATTGCAAGCTGGCACGCTGATTCTTGGCGGCAACAACACCTACACCGGGGCGACCAACGTCAACGCAGGCACCCTGCTCATTACCGGCGATTCCTCTGCGGCGACGGGAAACGTCACCGTTGGCAACACCGGGACCCTTGGCGGCAGTGGTGGAACCGTCGGCGGAGCCGTGACCATCCAGGCCGGCGGCATACTGGCCATCGGACCGAACCCGGGCACGATGACGTTCACCAAGAACCTCACCTTCAACAGCGGGAGCACCTCCAACTTCGAGGTGAACGCCTTCACGCCCGGCAATTACGATCTGGCCCTCGGCGGCGCGGGCTCGCAGAAGGTCACCTTCGGTGGCACGATCAATGTGGCCTTCCAGAGCGGCTTCAATACCACGGGCTCGGCGACAATATTCGATTTCGAGACTTACGCGGGAGAATTCTCGGCGCTGAACTTCACCGGTCTTGCTGACGGCTACTCGGCCAGCTTCGACAAAGACACCGGCACGATTTCCGTCGTCCCCGAGCCCGCGACCTGGGCGCTCCTGGCCTTCAGCCTCACGACGGTGATGGTTCTGCGCCGCCGCAAGTAGGCCGGTTGACGACTCGGCGGCTCGTCCCTGCGGTAATGGGGCCAAACCCCGCGTAGCTCCCTGCCGAACACGTCAAGCAGCGCATTCACGTGGTCAATTTGCATAGATCCGAACCCTTCGGTTTGTGCAAGAGTTCCCGTGCGTTCCCGACCAGCCGCAGGTAATGATCGGAGGGCAGGCCTTCATAGGTCAGGAAGTTGCTTTCACCGACGGGAGGGTTATTGCTGCACTTGAAGATGGCTGTTCCCTCGTCAATTTCGTCGAAAATATCAAATTTGTTATTGCGTATTCGCTTCGCGCCCGCATCATTGAAAGAAATGCGATACCTGATCCTTTTTTTGCTCCTCTTCCAAAGTCCTGGGTGGTGTGGCGAGGGAAACGCAACATCGGGCATGATTCTTCCGACGCACACCAAAGTGGCATACGGGCCCGATCCCATGCAGTTTGTCAACGTGTGGTTGGCAAAATCGGAGGCGCCCACTCCTGTGCTAGTGATGATTCACGGAGGGGGGTGGTGCGGAGGGAACGTGGATGAGGTGCTGAAGGAAGAGGGTTACCTTTCGAGGGGGATCAGCGTGGTTTCGGTGGAATATCGCCGGACGCCGGGGTCCCCACTGCCAGCCCCGGTAATGGACGCCGCGCGGGCTGTGCAATTCATCCGTTCCAAGGCTGGCGAGTGGAATCTCGACAAGACAAAGCTGGCACTTCTGGGGGGCTCCGCCGGGGCATGCACGTCGCTCTGGCTGGCTTTCCATGACGATCTCGCCGACCCGGACAGCGAAGATCCGGTCAGCCGCGAGTCCACCAAGCCCCTGTGCGTTGTGGCTTCCAACGCACAAACCAGCATTGATCCTCCGGTCATCCGCGAGTGGATTGGCGAAGAGGTACTCAAGCATGGCATGATTTTCCTGGCGGCAGGTGAACCCGACACGGCTGCCATGCTGGCAAATTACGAAAAGCACAAACCGCTTTATGAGAAGTTCTCACCCGTCAACCATCTCGACGCCTCGGACCCGCCGGCATTTCTCGTTTACGGCGGTGCCACAAAGCTGCCCGCGGAAAACGCGGGTCAAGCCATCCACCACCCGGCCTTCGGGCTGCGGCTTAGGCGGCGTCAATAAATAAAGGTAGCAAGTCATGGTTTAGGCTGAGGCATGATTGCATAGTTCCATTCTCCATGAAACTTATGCCGTTCGATGTGAACTCCACGCATCTCTTCATCGGAAA
>Ga0247842_10001361_pt1 | contig 41505 bp, 45 predicted proteins | sample LaCruzMarch2015__3_FD_192411 | JGI IMG/M metagenome (GOLD analysis project Ga0247842, IMG submission 192411) | Freshwater microbial communities from meromictic Lake La Cruz, Castile-La Mancha, Spain - LaCruzMarch2015_19m | ecosystem: Environmental > Aquatic > Freshwater > Lake | place: Spain...
GCCCGGGCTCGGCGCTCCCTTTCCCCGCCTTTGCAGGTCCACTGACGACGCGGCAGACTTCGCTTGACGCCACGGACAGTCGCTCCCCCTGCAAGGGCTTCTGACGCTGGGCTTCGACCCGACCCGTTTCCCGGTCGAGCCGCCAGCCTGCTACCGGGCCTCCTGGCAGCTACCCGGACCGGACTCACGCAGGCGGGCGACGACGAGCTTGTCGTTGTCGGTTCACCCGAAGGGCCTCACCTCCAACTGTCTGGGCGCACGCGAATCGGTAAGATAAGGAATGGCCCTTTCCTTATCTTACCGATTCGCACTACCCCGCCGGGCGGCCCCGGCGCAGGGTGGTGCTGGACGGGGTAGATAGGGATCGGCCGGCCTTTCTCTTGCCTCGCAGGACTACCCCGGCCGCAGCCGTTCCCCGCGCGCCGGCCGCAGCCGTTTCCCGCACGCAGCGACTGCGGCGCGGGGTAGTGCGAAAGGGGAAGAGCAGGATCCGCTCCGTCTTCTTATCTTCCCTCACAGTACCACCCAGCCGCCGCGGTGACAGGCGCGCGGGCAGCTCGGGCGGTGGCCGCTTCCCGCGCGGGCGACGATTGCTTCCCGCGCGGGCGACGATCTGCTTCCCGCGCGGGCGCGACCTCAGGGCGCGTACAACTCGCGGCCTTCGCGACGGGCCGTGGGATAGACGTGACCCGGCGCGTCACCGCGGTCGAGGAGATCGAACTCGGTGGCCACGACCAGCTCCACCGATGGGCGATCGCTGCCCAGGCGCGCGTAGAGACGCTGGGCCGTCCGCCGGAGATGCGCGCCGTCCGGCATCACGATGAGGAGGTCGATGTCGCTGCCCGGCTGCAGGTCACCTCGCGCCGCAGACCCGAGCAGCACGATGCGCCGCGGGCCGACCTCCGCGACGATGCGCCTCACGAGCTCGTCGAGCGCTTCTTGCATCGGCTTCACGCCGCCGCCTCCCCCGTCGCCGTCGTCGAACCGCGATTCGCCGGCTCCATGATACGACGACCCGGCGGCGGCGGCCTCCGCCGGCACGGTATACTCCCGCCATGGAAGGAACCGGTCACACGCTCCCCCAGCGGGTGACCGCCGTTCTGCGCGCCAAACAATTCCTCGTCTTTTTCGCCATCGGGCTGTACACACTCGACTTCGCCGTGCCCATCGCCTCGGCCTGGCTGTACCGCCACGAGCCGCTCGCGGAGCTGCTGCGCAACACGTGGGGGCCGCTCGCCGACGCGGTGGCCGCGCGCAGCATGCTCATCGCGGCGTTTTTCGTCGTCTACCTGCTCGTCGGCGCGTGGCTGCGCGCCGGCTACATCCGCTCGCTGGTGGGGCACTTCCATCTGCGCCCCGCCGACCACCGTCAGTTTCTGCGGCTGCTCGCCCTGGAGCTGGCCCTCGAAGTCGTCGGCGCGCTCGCCGCCGGGGTGATCGTGCTCGCCGGCGACGACGCGCTGGTGGCCAACGCCGTGGTGCTCGGCCTGCTGGCCGTCTACTTCGTGGTGCTCTACGCCGACTACATCATCGTGATCGCCGACGTGGGGCCGCTGCGGGCGGTCGCCCTGTCGCTGCGCACGGTGCGGGCCACGCTGGTCCCCTCGGCCCTGATCCTGCTGGCGGTGACTCTGCTCGGCAGCGCCGCCGCGGGCCTCATCGACGAGAAGATCACGGGGAGCCTCGCGCGCGCCATGCCCATGTTGCTCGTGCAGTGCGTGATCATGGGCGGCGTCGTCTTCGTGGCCGATGTCGTGCTGGTGGTGCTCTACCTCAACGCCGCGGAGACGGGCCGGCTGAAGCCGCGCCCGCGGGGCGCCGGCGACGGGCGCATGCTGTAGCTGAGGGTGATGGCCGAGCGGCGCAGCGTCGGCGTCGGCGCCGGGCGCATGCCGCGGGCGAGGATGATGGCGGACGCGCGCCTCTCAGGCCCGCTCTCTTCCGCTCAGGCCCCATATCCCGCGCAGCGATTTCAACCAACGGGACCGTTGGACGTACGCTTGACGTATGTCCCCCCTGCGGGCGCGCGACCCTCGGCGAGTGAGAACCGGGGGTCAACGGGCGTAGTCGGTCGGCTCCCCTGCGACCCGCCGCCAGCCGAGCGGGGCGGTGGGGCGACCCCGGCGGCATGTCGCAAAACGGTAAGATAAGGAAAGGGCCATTCCTTATCTTACCGATTCGCACTACCCCCGCCCGGTGGCCGCGGTGGCCGCAGCGGCCCCCGCTGGCCGGCCCGCGCGGCGGTTTCAACCAACGGGACCGTTGGACGTACCTCCAACGATCCCCGTCAGACGTACGCTTGACGCAAAAGGCCCCGATCGACTATCGGCCTGTGTCAAGCTGCCGGATCGGTCGTCGGCTCACTCCCGCCCGAAGCTCGGAGGAACCTCACGCTCGACTCGAAGGTGAGGGTCGTTCCCGGAGGCGCCGTGTGGACGTCGCCGCGCGGCGCGCCCGCGTTCCCAGGCGCCCCAGACGCGCCTCATGCGGCTGGCGGCGCGCACGTGTCGTCAGTCGCCCGTGATACCGCCGGCGCATCCTCCGCCGGCGTCCCCCTGACCCACAGCTCGTACTCGCTCAGATCGCCTTCGTCGTTCCAGGAGACACCGTACCCGCCCGCGTCGACCTGAACGGCCTTGAAGAATGCCTCTTCCTTCAGCAGGCGGAAACGCTCGAGTCCAAGGAGCGGCGTACAGTCATAGACCCTCTGAATGCCGTTGACAAAGGTCACCCGCAAACGACGCTCCGCCAACGGCAGAACCGCTTTGATCCTTGGCGCCTCCATACCCGTCTCCAATGCCCCCGCCGCGGCTCACCACCCCGCGACGTCCGCCGCAGACTCCGTCTCCGCCTGGGAGGGGCGCACGAAGCTGTACGGCGGCCAGGGGCCGGTGAAACGCACCTCGATGCCCTCGCTCTGGAAGCCCGTGAGCACGGCGCCCAGCTCGGAGACGCGCTCGCGGGGGACGAGCACCGAAAGGTTGAGGATCATCTGGCGATCCGGCACCTTCTTGAGCTCGTTGACGCATACCTCCGGGAACAGGGCCGTGATCTCGCGAAAGCAGGCGCGATAGTCCTCTTCGGCCCTCGCCGTGAGCGCCTGCCGCAGGGCGCGCTCGATCTTCTGCTGCGAGAAGTAGGCGGCGCCCTTGGACTTACCGGCCAGATCCGCCTGCAAAGCCTGGATCTCGGCGTCGCTCGCGGCCACGGCCTCGGCGATCACTCGCGGTTCCCACAGGAGCTGCACGCCGAGCTCCACCTTGCCGCGCAGGCGTTCGAGCGTGGCCCGAAAGCCGTCGCCCTCGGCGGCCAGCCAGCGCACCACCTGCTCGTCGGCGTCCAGGCCGTCGCCGGGGCGGACGATGCGGTCGAAGCTCATCGGCAGCACGGTGCCCGTGCGCTCCCAGGCCGCGTCCACCACGTCGCTGTGGGCGAGCACCCATACCTTGACCCGTTCGACGTCGTCGCCCTGATAGGGCACGGCGAGGCAGTCGTGCACGAGGGCGGTGAGGCCGGCGGCGCAGATGGCGCGCACCGGCTGCTCGTCCAGGCCACGTAGCTCCCAGTCGCCGACCTCACCCAGCACCACGCAATACACGTACCGGGCCACCAGATCCTGAGTCGCGGCTGCGTCCTCGGGCATGCTCATCGCCTTTCCTCTCGGGTTTCTTTGACCACGGTGAGGCTCGCCACCCCGTTGGCGCTGGTCGCCGTGAGTGGCGCCAACAGCACGCCGCACGGCAAAGGCACGCTGAGCTCGCGGCGTCCGTCGTCCGTCTCGAGCGCCACCACGAGCGTGTCGCCGCCCTGCACCCGAGGCGCCCTCGCCGTCACGGCGCCGACCCCCGGCCCCATGACGACGACGACCAGCGTCTCGCCTTCGTCGTGGATCTCGACGAACGGCTCGGCCGGATCGAGTGCGGAGGGCGCCGGCTCGGCGGCCTCCGCCGACCACGCGCCGGCCTCCGGCTCGGCCGGGCCGGCGGCCTCGGCGTGGCAGCCCGACCCGGCCACCACGCCGTCGTCGTACTCGGCCTCGCCGGGTTGGCCGGCGCGCTCCAGCCACCACTGAAAAGTGACGACCTGCCCGCTCACTGGATCCAGGCCGCGCTCCTTGAACTCCACCGCGGGGTGGCCGAACAGGCGCTCCGCGGCGCCGTTGATGCCCTCGCGCAGCAAGCTCAGCACTTCCATGTGCGAGCGTGAGTCGGCCACGGCGGCGAGCTCCTTGATATCGGCATGACGCCGCTCCCACAGGTGCCGCAGGATGCGTGCTCCGGCCGGGCTCAGCGTGGCCGCCAGCTCCTCGACCTGATCCTCGCGTACGATCATGGGCTCAGCGCCTGAGGCCGAGCGGCCGGCGTCCGAACGGCGTGAAGCGCGGGCGCGCCGGGCGCCGTCGGCCCGGCCCGGCGCGCGGGCGGCGTCCTTCGCGGCGGCCGCCCGCTCGGCTTTGGTCAGCGTCATGATCTCGTCGAACCAGCGGCCGGCGTCCGCGGTGATGAACCAGGCCAGCCGCGGGCGCTTCTGGTTGGGGAGCACGTAGGTGAGCCTGACCACGTCCTTGTGCAGCAGGATGAACTTGCGGCGCTCCATGGCGACGCCGGTGACCGTGGCCAGCGCCACCTCGAAGCGCGGCTTGCCCGGCTGCACGAAAGCCAGCTTGTCGGCGAAGAGGAACAGCTCGCCGAGGCGCCACGCCGCCGACCACTGGGGGATGAAGCCGCCCTGGCTGCGCAGCAGGGCCGCGTCGTCGTCGCCCTTGTGCGGCCCCGCTGGTGTGCGCGCACGGATCACTCAGCTTCCGCGCGGGCTACTTCCTCGCGCCAGCGCTCGGGGTTGATCATGCGGTCGACCACCTCGTCCACCAGCTCGTCGAGGCCGTCCCTCACCTGCGCCACGGCGTCGGTGACGCCGTGCTCCTCTTTGATCTGCGCGAGCGCCACGTGCAGGTCGGAGAGGGCTTCGCCGAGGCGCTCCATCTCGGCCTCGGTCAGATGCCCGCTCTCCACGCGCCTGAAAGCCTGCGTCGACAGGGCGTCCTCGATGATCTCCACCAGGGCGATGACGAGCCCCAGAAGGCCCTGCTTGAGGTTGCCCTCATCGACGTCGATCACGGCAGGCCTCCGCCGTCGTAGTCGACGACCAGCCGGCGGATGCCGCGGCGCCACTCCTCCGGGCCCCGCCCGCCGAACAGCACCGTCTTCTGGCGGCCGCGCTCGCGGTAGCGCACGCCGAGCATCGACCTCTCGCCCAGCAGAGGACCAAGGTCGCGCTCCTCGACGCCCACGCCGATGATGTCCGCCACGGGGATGCGCACCACCGCCCGCCGCTCGCTCTCGGACCACCACACCAGCCCCTCGCTGGTGAGGTAGAGCCAGCCGGCCTGCCACGTCGCGGCCTCCCCGGCGACGCCGCCGGGGGCCTCGCGCCACATCCGGCCGTCGGCCAGCAGGCGATGGTCGGGGAAGGCCTGGGTGATGTCGGCGTCGCGCTCGCAGGCGTTGACCGTCTGCGTGAGGGGCACGCCCAGATCCTGCAGGCGGTCGTGCAGCGCCGCCTCCAGAGCCGGCAGGTCCTCGGCGTAGATCGACACCTGCTCCTCTGACTCGAGGGCCAGGTGCAGCAGGGGCGTGACCCTGCCGTTGAAGTGCACCGACTCGGCGATGGCCATCCCGCGGATGCTGCGGAGCGGCGTCTCGAAGAGCACCTCGGCCGGCGATTTGCGGTAGAGGATAAGGCGGCGGTCGGTGAGGTACAGGCGGCCCGGGCGCCAGGCCCGGTAGATGCGGTCGGCGTACCAGTGCGAGCCGAACATCTCGAGCGCCGCAGCCTCGCCGGGAGCATAGTCCAGCTTCTTGCGCTGCAGCTCGCGCTCGGCGTAGCGGCGCGTGTCTTCGTCCCAGGCCTGCATGAACCCGTATTCGATCATGGTCTCGATGGCGGCCACGGCGGCGCGCAGGCTCACGCCGATCAGGGGGATGCCGGCGACCCCGATCACCAGGTCGAGATCGATGACCACGCCCTTGTTGAGCAGCCTCTCCAGGAGGTCGTTGAGGGCGCCGCCCCGCTCGCGGATGGGCTTCATCGCCTGCTCGTCGCCGGCGCCACGAAGACCGAGTCCGACCGGCGACATGCTAGGCCTCCACGGCCGGCAGTGCCGGCTTCGCGGTGAGGGCTTTCTTGGCGCGCGCGCTCTGCCAGCCGCACCAGGGGCATTCGTCCTCGAGGAGCTGGTCGACGGCGACCTGCTTGCTGCACTGGGGGCAGGTTTCCGTGAGGACCTGCGCCTGCTGCCAGGCGGCGCCCTCGAGGTTGGTGCCCGAAGGGAACTCCAGCCCGTATCTGGCCGCCGTGGCGAACGAGGCGAGCGCCGCTCTGATCTTGATGCCGAGGAGCTCCACGCCGGCCACCGAGACGGTGATGTCGGCGTTGATCACGAGCCCCTTGTCGAGGATCACATCGATCACGTCGGCCAGCGAACCGCCGTGTTCCCGCTCGCGTACCGGCTCAAGGATGGACTGCGCCATCATCCCTCCACTTCTGGGGTAAGGTCCACGCCTCAGGCTTCCTGACGGCGGATGTCGAACAGCAAGGCCTGCTCCACCGCGGCCCGGTCGAGGCGACAGAGCCGCGCCGGCTCGCCCTCACAGGCCGCGTCCACGAAGCGGCTCAGCAGCTTGTAGGCCCAGGCGAGCTGGGCCATGGCCTCCTCGCCGTGCGCCGCGTCCGGGTTGACGTCGGGGTGCAGCAGCGGCGCCAGGCGGCGAAAGGCCGCCTTGACCTGCCCGGCGGTGACCTCCATGGGCAGCTCCAGCAAGCTCCGCGCGCGCTCGGTGTCGGCGAAGCGCGGCGCCTCGACGTCCAGCGTGGCGAAGGTGTAGGGCGGCAGAGGGCCCACGCAGCGAAAGTCGAGGCTGCCCTCGAGCTCAGCGTCCAGCTCGGGCAGCAGAGCGTCGAGCCGCAGACGGCCCTCTCCATCGACCAGCAGCGCCAGGTTGAGGATCATCGTGTCGTCCATGCCGGGGTTTGCGTGTACCTCCCGGCCCACCTCCCGCAGGCGCGGCAGCAGACGGTCCTTGAGGGCCGCGCGGCGCTCCTCAAGCAGCGTCTGCACCGTTTGGCCGAGCACGATGCGCAGCGCCTCGGCGTCGGCCGCGGGGGCCGCCGCGGCGGCGGCGCGCACCTGCGCGATGCGCTCGTCGCCGCCGAGCTCGGCGAACACCTTCTCGAGGTCCCACTGCACCACGACCTCCATCTGCACGCAGGCCGCCAGGCGGTCGAGCGCGGCGGCGAAGAGGTCGTGGCCGCTGGTCAGCAGCTCGGTCACGCGGTCCTCATCGGCCAGCACCGTGCCGAACCTCGCGGGCAGCACGGGGTAGGCCGACATCACCTCTTCCACGACGCGCTGATGCTCGAGGAGCACCTTGACGAGATCCTCGCGGGCGAGGCCCTGGTAGTCGTCCACATCGCTGGGCCCCACCACAGCCGCGAGGCCGTGGTACGGCACGGTGTGGATGCCGCCGGGGTGAGCCGCGACCCCGGCCCCGGGCAAGCTCACGCGCTGGTCGCTCGAGATGATGCCGTATACGTACGTGGCGGCCACTCGTCGGGCCTCCTTCAGTCGTTCGAGAGTGCCTGGTCGAAGTGCCGCCGGGAGACGAAGAACGTCTCGACGGCGGCGTCGGGCTGCTCGAGGAACTCGCGCATGGCCAGGGTGGCCGCAGTGCGGCAGAGGCCCTCGATGTCGGCCCCCACAAAGCCTTCGCCGGCCGCCGCCAGAGCCTCCACATCGACGTCGCCGGCGAGAGGCATCTTGCGCGTATGGACGCGGAAGATCGCCAGGCAGGCCTCGCGATCGGGCACCGGCAGCTCCACCTTGATGTCGAAGCGGCCAGGGCGCAGCAGCGCCGGGTCGAGCATGTCGATACGGTTGGTGGCCCCCAGCACCACCACTCCCTTGAGGGTCTCTATGCCGTCGAGCTCGGTGAGGAACTGGCTCACAACGCGCTCGACGGCCGCGCCTTCGCCGCCACCGCGGTGAGGGGTGAGCGCGTCGATCTCGTCGAAGAACACGATGCAGGGCGCCACCTGGCGCGCCTTGCGAAACACCTCGCGCACGCCGCGCTCCGACTCCCCGACCCACATGCTGAGCAGCTGCGGACCCTTGACCGAGATGAAGTTGACCTCGCTCTCGCGAGCCAGCGCCTTGGCCAGCAGGGTCTTGCCGGTGCCGGGGGCGCCGTACAGCATGATGCCGCGGGCCGGGCGGATGCCCGCGCGCTCGTAGAGCGGCGCCCACGTGAGCGGCCACTCGACCGCCTCGATGAGCATGCGCTTGACGTCCTGCAGCCCGCCGACGTCGTCCCACGTGACGTCGGGGGTCTCGGTGAACACCTCGCGGATCGCCGAGGGCTCCACCTCGCCCAGAGCGCTCATGAAGTCGTCGCCCGAGACCTCGAGCTCCTCGAGCTTCGCGTAGGGGATGTCGGACTGAGAGAAATCCACGTCGGGCAGAAAGCGGCGCAAGGTGCCCATCGCCGCTTCGCGGCAGAGCGCGGCCAGATCGGCGCCCACGAAGCCGTGGGTGCTGGTCGCCAGCTTGTCGAGGTCGACATCGTCGGCCAGCGGCATGCCGCGGCTGTGGATCTCGAGGATCTCGACGCGACCGCGCTTGTCGGGGGCGCCGATCTCGATCTCGCGGTCGAAGCGCCCGGGGCGGCGCAGCGCCGGGTCGAGGGTGTTGGGGATGTTGGTCGCGGCCACGACGATGACCTGGCCGCGCGACTCGAGCCCGTCCATGATGGCCAGGAGCTGCGCCACGACGCGCCGTTCCACCTGGCGGTCGCCGCTCATCTCCTCGCGCTTGGGGGCCAGCGCGTCGATCTCGTCGATGAAGATGATGGCCGGCTGATTGCGTTCGGCTTCGTCGAAGATCTCGCGGAGTCGCGCCTCGCTCGAGCCGTACCACTTGTCGATGACCTCGGGTCCGTTGATGTGCACGAAGTGGGCGCTGGTCTCGGCGGCCACGGCGCGCGCGATGAGGGTCTTGCCGGTGCCGGGCGGCCCGTGAAGCAGCACGCCCTTGGGCGGGTCGATGCCGAGCCGCTCAAAGACCTCCGGGTACTTGAGCGGCAGCTCGATCATCTCGCGGATGCGCTGCGTCTCGCGGTGCAGGCCGCCGATGTCCTCGTAGGTGATGGGGGCGCCGGCCCCGGCCTCGCCCTTGGCCTCGCCCTCGGTACGGACTTTGGTGGAGACGCCGATCAGCACCGGGCCGCTGGGCGTCGTCTGGACCACTGTGTAGTTCTGCACGCGCGTGCCGATGAGATTGACGCGCACGCGGTCGCCGGCGACCACCGGGATCCCGTCGAGGAGCTTGGCCAGGTACCCGGCCTGGGCGCCGGCCAGCGGACGGCTCCTCTCCACGGGCGCCAGCAGGATCGCGCGCGCCGGCTGCACCACAGCCGGCCGCACGGTGACCTGCTCGTCCAGCCCGGCGCCCGCGTTGGCGCGGAGGATGCCGTCGATCTGCACCACTCCGCGGCCGCGCGACTCCGCGTAGGTGGGCATAGCCCGAGCGACCGTGGTGCGCTGTCCCGCGACCTCGACCACGTCGCCGATACCGACTCCCAACTGCTCCAGATCCTGTGGGTCGAGCCGCGCCAGGCCGCGTCCCGCGTCCTTGGGCGCCGCTTCGGCCACACGTCGGCTCAGCGACTTCTCTGACTCTGCTCCTGCCGGCAACTCTCCGTCCTCCATCCTCGAACCTGTCATTACTTCACACGCGAACCTGCGATCACTCCCCGCGGGGATCCGTCATGCTCCTGTCGGCGCGACCACCCCTTTGCCGCGACAGCGGGCGCAGGGCAGCGGAGAATCCGGGTGCTCCTTGTTGCGGCCGCTGCCGGCGCACGCCGGGCAGGGCACGGCGCCCTCGGGGATCGACACCTGGCCCACGCCGTTGCAGGCGCTGCAGGTGAGCTGCGAGCTGCCGGGCGCTTGCCCCGTGCCGTGGCACGGCAGGCAGCGAGCCACCGGCGCGCGCATCATCTTCACCCCGCGACCACCACACACCTGGCAGGTGCGATGCCGCAACGTGCCCCTGCCGCGACAGAACGCGCAGGTCACCTCGACCTTCGGCGCCGCGCTTGCCGCGCCCTTTTTCGCCGCGCCCTTCTTCACCGTGCTCATACCGCCTCGACTCTCATCTCGTCCGCCGTTTTGTCCGCCTTCTGGCCGCCTTTTACGGCGCCACCACACCCTTGCCGCCGCACACGCCGCAGGGAAGCGGGGAATCGGGCCAGAAATCGTCCTTGGCGCGGCCGCTGCCCGCGCACGCCGGGCAGGCCACCGCATCCTCGGGGATCGTCACCTGACCGACGCCGCCGCAGCTCGTGCACGTGAGCCGCGAGCCGGGGTAGACCCCCGTGCCGCCGCAGTAGGCGCACTCGGCCACCGGCGGCGCGAGCCGGCGCACGCCGGCGCCGCCGCACACCTGGCAGGTGGACCCCGCGTACATGACCCCGAAGGGATCCTTGCCCTTGCCCGCGCAGAACGCGCAGGCGACCTCGATCGGTCCCGCCGCGCCTGCCCTGTCGTCTGTCATCTCATCCATGACCGCATCAGCCACCCTTCTCGTTGGCCGGAAGGCGCCTTCGCCCCAGACCCGCCTGCCGCTCCGGCCCCTTAGACCGTGCGGTCGTCCATGACGTCGCTGCGGCGGTAGCGCAGCGTGCGCTTGTAGCTCAGCAGGTTGCCGTCTTCGTCCACCACGCACTCGTACGAACCGAGCACGTCGTGCGAGTCCGGGATCTTCTTGAGCTCCAGCATCTCCACGGTCACGCTCCAACCCGCCTCGACCTTGTCGAGAGCGGAGACCGTGAGGGCGTCCAGCCCGGTGAGCGCGGTCAAGTGCTCTTTGGCCCGCAGGGCCACCTCCGAAGGCTTCATTGTCACTTCACTCCCTTCATCGCGCATGATGTTGCAGTCCACAGCGGTACGTCGGGCCCCTCCGCGCCCGTTTCGCGCTTGCTCACAAGCCTTGCGCCGCCGCGCGCCGCTCGCGGATCTCGTTGAGGAGCCCGATCAGCTCGTCTTCGGCGGCCTGGTACTCTTCCTCCGTGATCTCGCCCATGTCGAGCTTGAGCTCGAGCTCCAGCAGGCGGCCGCGCACGGCGCCCTCGTCGTAGTACTCGGCCTCGGCCTGATCCTTGATCCTCTCGGCGACCCAGAGCAGGCCCTCGAGCGGTAGTGAGACGGGGAACGTGACCACCTTCAGGAGAGTACTGATCATCGCTATCGCTCCTACCAGTGCATGACGAGCTTGACGAAGTTGTACGGGGGCACGCTGCCCACGTACTTGAACATCAGCCGCTGCCCCAGATCGGCGTCCAATTGCTGCACCGCCTCGTCCACGCGAGCCTCGGCGCCTTTGTCGACGAGGAAGGCGGCGTTGAGCACCATGCGCTCGCCGTAGTCGTCGTTGACCGCGACGCTGCGCGCCAGCGGCCGCAGGCGTGAGAGGATCAGCTCGGAGTCTCTCTTGCGCCTCTGCTTCATGGCGACCTCGACGAGCTCGCCGAGCTTCATGCGCTCGGCGTGCGTCTCCTCGGCGGGCTTGCCCGCGAGCGCGTCGCGCAGCGCGCGGATGCGCGGGTTCTCATCGACGAGCCCCTGGAAGAGCGTATCCTCGTGCCAGAAGGCCTTGAGGCCCAGCTCCAGGCGCCCGTCCATCTCGCGCCACAGGGCGAGCAGCTCGCCGCGCCGCTCGGACAGGAGCTTGAGCCGCACGATCTCCTCGTCGGGGGCGACGGTGCTGAAGCGCAGCGGCAGGATGGTGAAGCTGTTCATGACCTCTTCGAGCACCGCGGTGTGGGCCATCATGTTACGCCGCCTGGCCTCGTAGGCGTCGACCGGCGAATGGCTGACCACGGCTGCCAGGTCGCCCTCGTGCACCGTGTAGACGGCGTCGCCGCGCTCGCCCATGCCCAGGGACGTGAGCTCGGGTTGCTCCTTGCAGCGGATGACGCAGTAGACGTACACGTACTGGCCTTCGGAGTCGCGCGGCTCAGGCATACGTGCCCACCTCCTTCTCTGAGTGAATGAAAGTCAAGTCCACCTCCAGGCCCCGCTCGCGCAGGACTTCGAGCAACGGATCGAGCATGCGCCGCGCCCACTCGGCGAGAGCGGCGCCAGTGAGGTCGGGGCACAGCTCCACGTAAAGACCGCGTACTGTTCGGTAGGTTCCCTCTACCGGGGATTCCAGTCGGGGGAAGACCTGTTCGAACAGGATCGCCTCCAGGCGGGCCGCCTGGTCCGCCCGGCCCGCCCTGTAGAACGGCGCGATCTCCATGGCCAGATCGAGGCAGCTGCGCAGATCGCCCAGCAGCAGCGCCTGCCCGGCGGCTTGCCGGGGGCGCTTGCCCTGTGCCACGTCGGCCTCCAGGAGGTCCACCAGGGCGTACCGCCCGAGCACGCCCCGAGCGGCGGCGGCCACGACCAGCTCGTCGAGGTGAAACAGGTCGTCGCCGCAGCCCGCCGCTACGGTGAGGTCGTTGGCGAACACCTCGCGAGGGCCGTAGCAGCACAACTTTTCGGCGAGCGCGGCGGCCAGCCTCTCGAGTGACGGCCGCCCATTGAGCGCCGGCTGCCCCTCGGCAGCCGGCGCGTGAGGGCTCCGCACCTGAAGCGCTCGGGAGGCCGCAACGGTCGGGTTCTCGGAGAGCGGGTGGGCATGCTCGTGAGCGAGCAGGGCGCGAACAGCGGCCGGGTCGCCCCAGTAGCCCTCTTCGACCATGACCTTATGGTTGACGAACACGTGACAGCCCGACAGGTCCCTGAGGTCGAAGGCGTTGACCACCGGGCGCCGATCGAGCGCCTGCGTGCCCCCGGGCGGCAGGCCGCCGGCCCCGGCCAGTTGTTCGGCCAGCACCTGCAGATCCTGAAGGATGAAGAGGTCCACCCAGTCATGCCGCCACAACTCGCGCGCGGCGTACCGCCGCACCACCTCGTCCTCGGCCTCGAGCACGGCGAAGACGCCGCTCTCCACGTCGGAGACCACGCGCAGGTCGGTACCCGCCACCTGGTGAAGATCGAAGTGCTTGATGGTCCGTGGCATGCCGCGCCTCAGCCTCTACTCCGCGGCCTTCTTGAGCTTCAGCTCGAGAATGCCGTTGCGAAAGGTCTTCTGCAGGCTCGCGGCGTCGACCGCGGCGGGCAGCAGCACCTCGCGGGCGTACTTGCGCTCACCGGTGGTCTCGAGCACGAGCACGTCGTCGTGCAGCTCGACCGAGACGTCCTCCTCGTTGGCCCCGGGCATCTCGGCGACGAGCACGATCTCGTCGGGCTCGTCGAACAGGTCGACCAGCGGCTCGCGCACGTCGGCCACCACGGGGCCGTCTTCGGTGCGGCGGATGTTGCCGAAGCGCTCCACTTTCGGCACCCCGTCGGCCAGGGTGCGGAAGCTCAGGCCGTACACGCCCTGAGCCTTGTCGCCGAGGCCCTTGACCTTGAACGTGCCGGTGCGCGTCGGCGGCGCTCCGCGGGGCATCCGCCCGCCGGAAGCGCGGGGCTCCGCCCCGGAGGTGTCCATCTGCTCAAACGCTTCCATCTTGTCGGACAGCACTTCCAGGAAGTCGCCCAGACCTTTGAAGAGGCTGCCGAACCCCAAGTCGAGATCGACCTCCCGCTTCCCCGCACCCTTGCCTTCTTCGGCCATCACGGCCACCTTTCTGTGCTTGCTGTGTGCTTTGCCTCAGTATTCGAACGGGACGACCGCGAACGGCTCCATCAGATCGTCTTCCTCTTCCGGCGCGGGCTGCGCCGCACGCGCGGCGGGACGCGCCGCCGGGGCCGTCTTTGGCGCGGTCCGCGCGGGCCGCGCCGAACGCGCGGCTTCGGCGGGGGTCTCGTCGAGCTGTCGCCGCACCAGATCCAGGCTTCTGCAGATACCGTCGAGCCGTGCTTCGGTCTGCGCCGCGATCACCGCCTGCATGCTCAGCTTCTCCTCCAGACGCACGCGCTCGCGCTCGAGCCGGGCGAATTCGCTGGCGGCCTGCGCCCGGCTGCCGGTGTTGCCCGTGGCCGTGGCCGACTCGTGCAGGCCCGGCGCCTTGCTCACGCCGGTGCCCAGCAGAGTCGTCACGTACTGCATACCCTTCGGTCTCATGGCTGCTCCCCGATCTGCTCACAAGCCTTGGCCAGGCGCCGGTCGGCAGCCCTCGTGCGGGCGCCCAGTTGCGCCTGCACGACCTGCCTCGCGCCCAGCTCGTCCTGCAGACGCGCGCGCTCACGCCTCAGCCCGGCGGCTTCGCCGGCCGCCCGCGCCCTGCTTTGCGGCGGCGTCCAGCCCAGCCGGCCGGTGGCCGTGGCCAACTCGCGCACGCCATCGACCCGAGGCACGCCGGTCCAGCGCAGACTGCGTGCGTACCGCAGGCCCTTCGGCCTGCCGACTATCATGCCCTTTGGTCCCATGTCGTCACCCGCAATGGTGTTTGATGAGGCTCATGAGCATCTTGCGCTGCTCCAGGCGACGCTCCTTGGCCTTGACCGTGAAGGCCGTCTTCGACTCGAGCACATCGAGGCACACGGCCACGAACGCCGGGTCGGCCGCGTTGGCGGCCAGCTCCTGCGTAGCGCAGACCTTGCTGATCATCACGCTGCCGCGCAGCGTCGGCGTCTGATCGTACTCGCCGGAGGCGCGGAAGGCTCTGACCAGATCGACGATCCGGGCCGCCTGCTCCTCGGGCAGACCTGAGCGCGCGACGGCGATGGCTACCTCGGTGTCGCGCTCGTAGTAGTCGAGATCCATGGTCAGCAGGCGGTCGGAGAGCGCATCCTGCGCCTCGTGCACGCCGGCGTACTCCTGCGGGTTGCTGGTGAAGATGGCGCGGAACTCGGGATGGACCTTAAGATACTGGTCTTTGCGCGCCTGGGTCGGCAGCACGAGGATGCGCTCCTCGAGCACCCCCAGCAGCACGTTGTTGGCTTCGGGCCGCGAGCGCGTGAACTCGTCGTACACAAGGACGAGGCCCTCGCGGCAGGCGGTGGTCAGCCGGCTGTCCACCCAGCGCTGCACCGCATCCTCTTCAAGCTTCTTGACGGAGTGGATGAAGTTGTCCACGACGCGCTTGTAGCGATAGCCGAACTGGCCGCCGACCATATCGGCGGTGCGCAGGTCCTCGTCGCCGGCGATCAGCATCACGGGGCGGCCCCGCTGCGCGGCCACGTGCAGGGCCAGGGTCGTCTTGCCGGTGCCGGCCGGCCCGCGAAAGTGCACCGGCAGGCCCGCCTCCAGATAGCCGAGCGCCCGATCCATGATCTCCTTGACGGCCGGCGTCTCCACGAAACCGGGGCGCGCCGACGCGGAGGCCGCCGCCCTCTCGTCGAGATTGAGGAGCTTGCGCTCGAACTCCTGCTTCTCCTGGAACTGCTTGCGGTCGAATCTGCTCCGCTCTTGTTCATTGCCGACGGGCTTCGACTTCTGCGCATTCGTCATGGCGAAAAAAACCTCCAGGTCTCTGTACCGGTCGTCGTGGCAGCCGCCACTCGCAATTCCAGGGTCAGCGCCACATGCCATCGATCTCGAGCCGCTTCGTAGATCACGGGCTCCGCCTGCCACTTCTTGTGTTGCTCGAACACGCGCGCCAGGCCGGGCTGGGCCTCCCGCCAGGCGCGATCCTCATAGGGCGAGAACGAGGGCCGCGCGCCGTTGCTCCGCGCCGCGGCCGCCATCTCGTCGCGGAAGGTGTGCTGCGCCACGCCGCGCTCGAAATCGGTGCCCCACCCCACAGGCACGCCCGTCATGACGTAGGCCAGCCCATCACCGAACGCCAAGGCCAGGGCGTGCGTCAGCCCCAGGCGCTGCCCGGCGGCCGCGCCCAAAGCCCCCAGCACGCGCGCCAGAGCCTCCCGCGCGGCGCCGAGCTCTGGTGCGGCGGCCCCCCCAACGCCCACGACGACGCGCTCGCGCAGGGCGGCGAGACCATCCGCGTAGGTCAGCGGCGGACGCTCGGGGGCGCGCGCCGGCGAAAAGAGCGTGAGCTCAAAGGCCGCCGCGGAAAAGTCGCCGATCTCGTCCACCTTGGCCAGCCCCAGAGCCAGTTTCTCCCACATGTCGCGGAAGAAGCTCTGCGCCTCGCCGAGCTCGGGCTCCAGCACCAGCTCGGGGCGCGCGCCGTCGCGCATCACGAGGCGGCACTCGACGCCCTGCAGCATGCTCAGCTGCACGGGCAGGGTGACCTCGACGCTGCCGCTGGTGCGGCCCGCCGAACGCACCCTCCTGGTGCCCAGGTACATCAAGCCATCCTCTCGCTTACGCCGACTCTCCGACTGCTTGGGCTAGAGCCTCTAGCAGTGTATCTAGCAGATTCCCTGAATGCAACTCTATCACACCACCCAAGTCGTCTCGCACAGCGGCCGATCGCCTTTCGGGCGATCAACCGCTGCTTCGTTGCGGCACGACCTTTGCGTTCGGCGGCGCCGCGGACTAGCCTTCGTGATCGTCGCGGCCCGCGTGACGCGGACCCCGACGCTTGCCTCTACTCAGACTCAGAGAACTCCTGGGCCTGATCGATCCATTCGTCGATGCGCGCCATGCGCCCTACGTCGCCCAGTGCCTCGCGGATCTTCGGGACGCTGGTCGAGATGAGCTGCGCGAACGAGAAGATGCCGATCTCGTTCAGGCGGGTCTGCATGCCTTCGCCGATGCCGCGGATGCGCGTGAGATCGTCACGCGTGGCCTTCGGCTTCTCAGGAGCCACCGGCTCGGGCTCGGGCTCTGCGACCACGGCGACGGGCTCGGGCACAGGCTCGGGCTCGGGCTCGGGCTCTGCGACCACGGCGACGGGCTCGGGCACAGGCTCGGGCTCGGGCTCGGCGACCACGGCGACGGGCTCGGGCACAGGCTTTGCCACGGGGGCCTTCACCACCGGCTTGGCTGCCGCGGGGCGTTTGCGTCCCTTGGCCGCGGCGGCGCGTTCACGGCGCTTGCCCATGGCGGCGGTGACCTTCGCCCAGCCGGCTCTTCTTCCGGCCACGTCGTCGAGGCGTTCTTCACGGTCTGCCGCCCCGTCGGCGGCCAGACGCTCGCGGTCTTCCGATAGCTGAGCACGCTGCTCTTCGGCCATGGCCACGTGAGCCTCGTCCAGATCGCTCAGCATATCGGCGACATCGCTCTTGATCGCGGCGACATCGGCCTTGAGCCGTTCGTCCTGCTCGCGGCCCATCTCGGCGCGTGCCGCGGCGTGGTCGTCGAGCGTGGCGGCCACGTCTTCGCTGCGCGCCGCGCTGCCGGCGGCCAGGTCGTCCATCAGGTCGGCGACATCGCTCTTCATCGCCGCGTGATCCGCCTTGAGCCTGTCGTTCAGCTCTTCGGCCATGGCCGCGTGAGCCTCGTCCAGATCGCTCAGCATATCGGCGACCTCGCTCCTTCTTGCCGCGACCTCCGCCTTGAGCCGTTCGTCCTGCTCGCGGCCCATCTCGGCGCGTGCCGCGGCATGGTCGTCGAGCGTGGCGGCCACGTCTTCGCTGCGCGCCGCACTGCCGGCGGCCAGGTCGTCCATGAAGCCGGCGACATCGCTCTTCATCGCCGCGCACTCGGCCTTGAGCCGCTCGTCCTGCTCTTCGGCCATGGCCGCATGAGCCTCGTTCAGATCGCTCAGCATGCCGGCGACGTCGCTCTTCATCGCCGCGCACTCGGCCTTGAGCCGCTCGTCCTGCTCTTCGGCCATGTCTGCGCGGTCCTGGCGAAAACCGGCGAGCTGCGCAGCCGTGTCGATGCGGATGCCGGCGATCGCCGTCGTCCGCTCATCCCAAGCTGCGCCGAACTCTGCGGCCAGTCTCGCCATATCTTGATCCAATGCCATGTCTCACCTCCTTGTGCTCGGTCTCGTGGCGGCCAAGCGATCGACCGCCTACATCAAAGAGGCGCGGCGACTGGCGTTGCGATTCTTGCGACGCCAGTCACCGCGCTTCCTTCAACCATCGACCAAGGTCGCCCTTAGGCCGGGACCGCCTCGCTGGACGTAAGGCCAACGGCTTCTGCGTACTTGAGCCAGGTGTCGACCCCGGCGACCACGACGCGAGCCTCGATCGCGAGAAGCTCGATCCCCACGAGGGAGACACGAACCCATGCGTCGACCACAAGGCCCTTGTCCAGAATCCGGTCGATCACCTCGGCCAGGCTGCTGGATGCAATTGCTTTCTCGACTGCCACTTCTGTCACCTCCTCCTAGAACTTTGAGTTACCACTGATCTGCGGCGGGTGGGTCCGCGTAACCCGGACCACGTCGGTATTCTACCCGAGGTGCAGCGGATTGATAGTTTGCCTGACGTTGAGAAACCACGAGATAGCGTGTGCGTTGCGTAAGGATTGCGGGAGGCGCCGCAGGCACTGCGTGTGCATGGGCAAAGCCGCCCGCGAGCGGCCCCTGATCAGGGCGACGATGGGGCCGCGCGCCGGTCGAGGATGTAGCCGTAGCGCGGCACCGTGCGGACGTACACGGGCTTCGCGGGATCCGGCTCGATCTTGGCGCGCAGGTTCTTCATGTGCCAGCGCACCACGGCCGCGTCGCCACTCCCTGCTGGGTAACCCCACACGCGCTCCAGGAGATGCCGGCTCGAGAACACCTCGCCGGCGTGCGCCATGAGGAAACCGATGAGAGTGAACTCGGCCGGAGTGATGGGGACCTGCGCGCCGTCCACCTGGAGGCTCCGCTCGCGGGTGTCCAGGCACAGGGCGCCGACGCGCATCACGTGCGCGTCGCCGGCGGTCTCGGCCTGCGGAGCGGCCGTGCGCCGCAGGAGACTCCGCACGCGGGCCTTGAGCTCGGTCAGGTCGAAGGGTTTGCACAGGTAGTCGTCGCCGCCTTCGTCCAGACCCCTCACGCGGTCTTGCACCTCACCGTGGCCGCTGAGGAACAGGATGGGCACGGATGCCAGCCGCAGGTCGCGGCGCGCCTCCCGACACAGCTCGATGCCATCGAGCCTGGGCATGACGACGTCCACGACGAAGAGGTCGGGCCGCTCCTGCCGGGCAAGAGCCAGCGCTTCGACACCGTCACTGGCGGTGAGCACCTCGTGCCCCTCGTCGAGAAGCGCGTACTTGACGGCCCAGACAAGGTCGGGCTCGTCATCGACGATGAGGACGCGCGCCATGTCTACCCCTCTTCGCGCAGCCGCCGGGGCGGAAGCACCTCGGCGGCGAGACGCCGTATCTGTTCCAGGGAGAACGGTTTCGGGATGAAGGCTTTGAGCAGCCCGCTCTCGAGGGCTTGCTGCACCACGTCGTCGTCGCCGGCAACGTACCCGGAGACAAGGACGACGGCGGTGTCCAGGTCGAGATCGGACACCCTGCGCGCAAGCTCCAGCCCGTCCATATCCCCGAGCTTGGCATCGACGAACGCCAACCGGTAGTCTCCCGTAGCCAGCAAGGAGGCGGCCTCTGCGCCGGAGAAGGTGGTCACCACCTCGTAGCCGCTGCTGAGCGCCGACTTGAGAGCCCAGCAAACGTCGGGCTCGTCATCGACCACCAACACCATCCGGCTCATGTGCGTCCCCCCCCTTCAGCCCAGGGAGCGACACCGTGAACGTCGAGCCCTTGCCCACGTCGCTGGCCACCTCGATACCGCCGGCGTGCTGCTCCATGATCCTGTAGCTGATAGAGAGGCCCAGCCCCGAGGACGGGCTACCTGGGGGCTGCGTGGTGAAAAAGGGGTCGAAGAGGTGGGGCAGGTCCGCCGCCGGTATGCCCACGCCCGTGTCCTGGAAGGCGATCCTGACCGAGCCGCCTTGCCCCGCGCACACGACGATGCCCAGCTTGCCGCCCTCGGGCATCGCGGTGCAGGCGTTCAGCACGAGGTTCGTGAACACCTGCTGCAGCAGATCGGCATTGCCGGCGACGCGGATGCTGCTGGGCATGGGCGTCCTGCGCACTCGTATCCTCTGGATCACCAGTTGATCGGCCAGAAGCACCATGGTCTCGTCGAGCAGAGCGTCCACATCGATCACGCTGATCAGCTCGGTCTGAGGCCGGGCGAACTTGAGCAGGTTGTCGATGATCAGCGCGGACCGCTTGGTGGAGGCGTCGATCTTCTGCAGGCACGTCGCCTGAAGCTCGGGGTCGTCCGGGTTCTCCAACAACAGCTGGGCGCTGACCTGGATAACGGCCAGTGGGGTGCGCAGCTCGTGGGCGATGCCCCCCGCCATCACCCCCAATGAGGCCATCTTCTCGGCCTGGATGAGCTGCCTCGCCATCAGGCGGTAGGCGGTGAGGTCGCGCCCCACGACCACCGTCCCCGTGACCGAGCCGCTGTCGTCGGTCATCGGCGACATGCTCCAGTCCACGATCGACTCGCGCCCGTCGGGCGCGACGAGCCTGGCCTCCTGGGTGTGCGCTTGCTGTTCGGCCGGCGACCGTTGCAGCATCTCCGCAATGGCCGCTGCGTCCTCAGGCGCACAGAGCTCCATGAGGCGCTTACCCCGCACCTTGGCGAGCGTCCGCCCGGAGACCCGCTCCGCGGCCGGGTTCCAGGTCACGATGAGGCCCTCCGTGTCGAGGGAGGCCAGAAGATCGTTGGCGCTCTGCACCACGCCGGTCAAGTGACGTTCGGCGCGCCTGACCTCGATGCCGAGCTTGTGCCGCTCGGTGACATCGTCCACGAGCAGCATCGCCTGCTGCACGGAGCCTCCCACCATGATCGGCACGAAACGGAAGAAATACACGTTGCCGGCGGGCTGCTGCAGAACGTCGCCACCGGCGCTGGACTCGCCGCTTCTGAAGACCGCCCTCAGCCTCTCTTCCATGGGCGCGTACCTGGCCAGCCACGAGGGCAGGACGTCCGCCAGCTTGCGGCCGATCGTGGTCTCTTTTCCGCGCCGCACACTCTCGAGGAAGTGCCGGTTGGCGGAGACGACGCGCAGCCTGCGGTCGACGACCAGCATGGAGCTCGGGATGCTCTCGATGAACTGGCTGACGAAGAGCCCATGCTCGCTGGTCTCGCGGCGCAGGCGCGACAGGGAGCGGAAGTGCCCCAGTTGCTCTCCCACCAGAGCGGCGAACAGAAGATGAGCGTGGTCGAAGGGCGCCGCCCCGCCGAGGCGACCCAGATTCAGGACCCCCAGAACGCCGCCGTCCCAGGAGATCGGCACAGAGAGGGAGGAGGTGATCGAAGGCTGGACCATGGCCTCGCGCACAGGGCCGGGGATCTCCTGTCCCGGCGCCAGGAGCAGCGACTCGCCGTGCTGCGCCACCCAACCGCTGATCGCCGCGCCCAGCGAGACCCGCGTCTGCTCGGCCACGTCTTTGGGGATACCAAGGGAAGCGATGATGACCAGGGCGTCGCGATCCTCGTCCACTACCATGAGCGAGGCACGGTCGGCCCCCACGGTGCGCGTGAGGGCCTGGAGGACGTCTTGAAAAACGCCGTCCGGCGGCGCGGCGGACTCCGTCGTCGTGCAGTCAAGCAGACCGGCGCACTCGAGCAGACCGGCGAGGGCCGCGTCTCGCGTCAGTCCGATGTGCTTCGTCAATCTGGTGCCTCCCGTCCTGAGGCGCGTTGCTCCCAGATACGACCACAGCGGACGCGCGCCGTCAAGCGCGTGCCCGTTCGGGCCGCGCCCGCGAGCGCGCGGCCGCCGCGGACCCCAAGCCTCACTCCCACTCGATGGTGCTCGGCGGCTTGCTCGAGATGTCGTACACCACGCGGTTGACCTCGGGCACCTCGTTGATGATGCGCGACGAGAGCGTCTCGAGCAGGTCGTAGGGGAGCCGCGCCCAGTCGGCGGTCATGGCGTCGTCGCTCTTGACCGCCCGGATCGCGATCGGGTAGCCGTAGGTGCGCTCGTCGCCCTGCACGCCCACGCTGCGAATGACGGGCAGGATGGCGAAGCACTGCCACAGCTCGCGGTACAGCCCGGCCTTGCGGATCTCCTCCTGCACGATGGCGTCGGCGCGCTGCAGCACGTCCACCCTCGCGCGCGTGATCTCGCCGATGATGCGGATCGCCAGGCCGGGCCCGGGGAACGGCTGGCGCCACACGATGCGCTCGGGCAGGCCGAGCTCCTCGCCGACGGCGCGCACCTCGTCCTTGAACAGCCAGCGCAGCGGCTCGACGAGCTCGAAATCCATCTTCTCGGGGAGGCCGCCCACATTGTGGTGGCTCTTGATCCTGGCGGCCTGCCGCGTGCCGCTCTCGATGACGTCGCTGTACAGCGTGCCCTGCACGAGGAACCTCGCGTCGGTGAGCTTGCGCGCCTCCTCCTCGAAGCAGCGGATGAACTCCTCGCCGATGACCTTGCGCTTGCTCTCGGGCTCGGTGACGCCGGCGAGCTTGTCGAGAAAGCGGTCGCTCGCGTCCACGGCGATGAGCGGGATGCCGAACGTGCCCGAAAAGGTCTCGACCACGCGTTCGGCCTCGCGCATGCGCATCATGCCCTGGTCGACGAACACGCAGGTGAGGCGCTCGCCGATGGCCTTGTACATGAGCAGCGCCGCGACCGACGAATCGACGCCCCCCGAGAGCCCCAGGATCGCCTTGTTGTCGCCGACCTGCAGGCGGATCTGCTTGATGGACTCCTCGATGATGGAGGCCGGGGTGAAGGCGGGGGCGCAGCCGCAGGCCTTGTAGAGGAAGTTCTTGAGCACGTCCATGCCCTTGGGCGTGTGCACCACCTCGGGGTGGAACTGCACGCCGTAGAAGCCCCGTGAGCGCGCCTCCATGGCCGCGACGGGCGAAGCCGCGCTCGCGGCCAGCAGCGTGAAGCCGGGCGGCGCTTGGGTGACGCTGTCGCGGTGGCTCATCCACGCCTGCTCCTCGCCGCGCAGCCCCTCGAGGAGCAGGCCCGGCTCGAGCACGCTGAGCGCCGTCTTGCCGAACTCGCTGAGGTCGGTGCGCGCCACCGTCCCGCCGAGGTGGAGCGCCAGGCTCTGCATGCCGTAGCAGATGCCGAGCACCGGGACGCCCAGCTCGAGGATCGCGGGGTCGAGCCGCGGAGCGTCATCGACGTACACGCTCATGGGGCCGCCGGAGAGGATGATGCCCTTGGGCGCGTAGGCCTTGAGGCGCTCTATGGGCATGTCGTGCGGCACGAGCTCCGAGTACACGCGACACTCGCGCACGCGGCGCGCGATGAGCTGCCCGTACTGCGCCCCGAAGTCGAGCACGAGCACGGTGTCGAACCCCTTCACTTGCGGCGAGCCCTGCGCCACGGCGCCTCCCTCAGTCTCGTGTCAGTGGATGCCGGCGGACGGCGCCGGGCCTCAGCCCATGCCGACATCCTGCTCCTTCTGCAACTTCTTGCCCTCGGTCATCAGCGACGGCGCCACCATGACCTCGGCCTTCTGGAAGGCGCCGAGCGTGTCGTAGCCGCAGGTGGCCATGCTGGTGCGCAGGGCGCCGAACAGGTTGAGCGTGCCGTCGTTCTCGTGGGCCGGCCCGAGGAGGATCTCTTCGAGGGTACCCTTGACCCCGGCCTTCACGCGCGTGCCGCGCGGCAGCTCGGGGTGGAAGGTGGCCATGCCCCAGTGATAGCCGCGGCCCGGCGCTTCGCCGGCCGCGGCCAGCGGCGAGCCGATCATGACGGCGTCGGCGCCCAGCGCGATGGCCTTGCTGATATCGCCGCCGGTGCGCATGCCGCCGTCGGCGATGACGTGGCAGTACTGGCCGGTCTCGAGGACGTGCTGCACGCGCGCCGCCGCGGCGTCGGCGATAGCAGTGGCCTGCGGCACGCCGATGCCGAGCACGGCGCGCGTGGTACAGGCGTGGCCCGGGCCGACGCCCACGAGCACGCCCACGGCGCCGGTGCGCATGAGGTGCAGCGTGGTGGCGTAGCTGGCCACGCCGCCGACGATCACCGGCACCGGGCACTGAGCGATGAACTTTCTGAGGTCGAGGGGCTCGACCCTGGTGCTCACGTGCTCCGCCGAGACCACGGTGCCCTGGATGATGAGCACGTCGAGGCCGGCCTCGAGGGCGATCTTGTAGAAGCCCTCGACGCGCTGTGGGGTGAGCGACGCGGCGGCGAGGACGCCGCCGGCCTTGATCTGCTTGATGCGCTGAGCGATGAGCTCGGGCTTGATGGGCTCGAGGTAGATCTGCTGCATCGTGCGGGTGGCCGACTCCTTGGGCAAGGCGGCGATGCGGTCGAGCTGCTCGTCGGCGTTCTCGTAGCGCGTCTGCAGGCCTTCCAGGTTGAGCACGGCGAGGCCGCCGAGCTTGCCCATGGCGACGGCGAGCTGGGGGTCGACCACGCCGTCCATGGCCGCGGCGAGACACGGCAGCGGCAGGGTGTGCGGGCCGAGCTTCCAGGTGATGTCTACGTCTTCGGCGTCGCGCGTGCGACGGCTGGGTACGATGGCGATGTCGTCGAAGCCGTAGGCGCGGCGGCCCTTCTTGCCGCGGCCGATCTCTACTTCCATGCCGTCCTCCTCAGGGGCGCGCCGGGTCGGGCGATCGCGGATTAAACAAAAGACCCAGGCACGGACGTACCGGGGTCTCTGAGCTCTGCGCCGCGCGGATGTGCGAGCTTGCTGTTACGTGGGGCAACGTCGTTCGACTCTACCAGCGGCTCCGACGCGAATCAACACGCAGGCCGCGCCGGCGGGCGCGCAGGCGCGGGCGGCTGCGTCGCCCGCCCGCCCGCACGCGCGGCCGCGAATCGCCCGCCTGCCAGCGCGCCCCCGCGGCCCGCCGCCGGCCGGCGGGCGGCAGGCCGGGGTAGTGCAGATCGGCACGTCTCCCTCGCGGCTTTCGCGACCCGCAACCGGTGAAACTGGGGGTGCTCTCTCAGCCGGCGGCGGCCGGATCCACGCCGCGCCCGCGGACTTCGCGCGGCCCGGTCGCCGGAGCCGCCCGGCGGGGTAGTACAGATCGGTAAGATAAGGAAAGGGCCATTCCTTATCTTACCGATGCGCGACATGCCGCCGGGGCCGCCGCGGCCGCCCGCGCCGCCCGCCCGCGAGCCTGCGGAGCCGCCGGGGCGGCGGTAGTACCGCGAGGGAAGACGAGGAATTCCCCCCGCGTGACCATCCCCTTCCCCCCGGTTGCGCGTTCAGCCTCCGGATCGACGGCCGCGAGAAGGCGGGCATCGCGCGCCGCGCGCCCTGCGGCGGCCGTGGGAGCCGCCGCGGCGGGGTAGTAGTGTGAGGGAAGATAAGGAATTCCGGCAGATCCTTATCTTCCCTCCGGCAACCGAGCCTGCGAACGGCCGCGCGCGACCCGACAGTTAGGGAATCCCTATCTTCCCTTTTCGTACTACCCCGCGCCGGGGCCGCCGGGGCCGCCGCGCCGGGCGCGCCCGGCGGGAGCGCTGCTGGCTATGCACCCACCGGGCGCCCCATTTGTGGATCACCGGCGCCTGAGCGACGGGGATGGTCATGTCCCGTAGATCCCTATCTTCCCCTTCCGCACCACCCCGCGCGGGGCGAGGCCGCCGGGGCCGCCCACGCCGCGCGGCGGGACGCGGGCGGGGTCGCCCGGCGAGGAAGGCGCGGAGCGCTCGCGTGCGCGCCCGCGCCTGAGCAGGCCATTCTCCCGGGTCTGTGCCGTGCGCGCGCACCGTCTCCGCCGTGAAACGCCGCGGTCGCCGGCGGAGGACTGCAGGCCGGCGCCGGAGGCGGCGGGGACGCGGCGCAGCCGGGCGCGCCGCTCGGCAGGCGGCGCAGCGCGGGAGGAGATTGAGCGACCACGCCCCTTCGCCAGGATCCCCTCGCGGGCACGTGCCCCGCGGCCGGCGCACGGGCGCGGGAGGGCTGTCTTCCCATCAGTTCTCCTGGCGGGCACAACGCCACCCGGGGCGGGTGAAGACGAGCGTGGAAGGGCTATTCTCCCCTCAGGCGGTGGCGTCGAAGTTGAGGTTCGCGCTCAGCGCACGCGGCCCGCCGGCGAGGGCATGGTCGAAAGCGGCTGAATCCGTTGACGGTGCTTCCAACGATACCGTTGGAAGTACCGCCAACGGGATTGCCAACGGAAGACGCTCGCACAGCACCTCTGCCGGGGGCGGCGACCACCCACACGGCCTTCCGCGGCTGACGCAAGACCATGCCGCGGCTGACGCAAGACCATGCCGCGGCTGCCGGGGCCGCGCCGGTCGAAGCGCAGGACGCCGCGCGCGGACAAGCGACCCGCGAGCGACTGCGGCCGTCAAACGCGCGGCCGCGGCCGCGCGGGCGACTGCGCCGCGCGGCCGTCAAACGCGCGGCCGCCTTCGCGCGCGGGCCGGCGCGGCTGCGCGCGCGCTACGGCCGCGCCCCCGTGGCTTCCGCGAACGCGAAGGGCAGTTCGGCGACGACGTTTCTGGTCAGCTTGCGCGCATTGGCCCGCTTGACGTGGAAGCCGTCGTAGAACTGCTCGGGATCGCCGTTGAAGGTCGCGAGATGGCTGCGGTCGAGCAGACCGAAGCCGTAGCGGCCCTGGAGCCCCGACAGGTAGGCCATGACCTCGTCGTGGCGCTCTTGCCAGCCCGCCGCACGCACCGCCGCAAGCAGCCGCGGATGAAGGGGCATGAGCACCACCGCCTGCGTGGTCCCCATGTCGGAGAGTAGTTGCAGAGTCTGCTCGAAGTAGCGCTGCGAGCGTGGGTACAACGCCGCCTCTGTGGTCGCGTAGCGTTCGAGCGCGGTCTTGATCGACCCGTCGATCGCATCTGACAGGGACCGGCCCCGCTCCTCCGCGATGTCATAGCGGTTGCGCAGCACGACACCATCGGAGCCGAACTGGGTGAGCGCCAGATCACGCCCTTCGGGGACCTCCGCCGGGGACTTCGGGAGCTTCTTGCGCTCGGACTCGATCAGCGCTGCCGGAAACCAGCGACTCAGGCTCTCGTCCTGGAGAAGGCCGGGAGAGAGCCCTTGCTTGCGAAAGGCCTCCACGTGAAGAAACCAGACGACGCGAAGCTTGGTGCCGGGGAAGCGCTGGTGAATGAAGTTGACGAAGGCCCAGGCGTCTTCGGGACGTCCGTTCTGAAAGGCGAGGTTGAAGCCGCGGAGGCTGGTCAGCTCCTCGAAATACGCGGGCTCGAGGCGGGTGGCTCGGGAGCCGCCGAGAATGAGGATCTGCGGAGATCGTTCGAGCCGCCTGAGCAGGCGCATCTTCACGGCCCGGTCGGTGGGCACGTAGAGCGGGTCGCTCGGGTCGGTGGCGGCGGCGATCGGCGCTGCGAACGAGGCGACCGTGAGGGCGAGGAGCGCTGCCAGACAGGCAAGAACCGCCGGCCGCGCGACAACGCGGACACTACGCCTGCGGAGGCGCCGAGATGAAGACGCGAGCATTGCTGACTCCCAGAGTCGCTACGACCAGGTAACTATACCAGCACTCGCCGGGTCCTCAGTGGCCGGGGCGGCCGAGGCCCTCTGCGAGCCCCGGCCGCCCCGCGAGCGACTGCGCCGCGCGGGCGCGTACGTGGCCGAGGCAAAAGCCACCGATGCCGACGTTGAACATGAGATATCAGGTGCAATAGATCATGGGATATGATATGGTTTTTCCGGTGTGATGAAGGAGTGTCCGCCCAGGGAGGAGATCCACATGGTCACGCAGGCCCGAGATGACCTGGCGGGCTACAACGCGGCGATGCGAATGACGCTCCCCGCCGTCGTGACGGAGCTCCGCGGGATCCTCGGCGCCAAGCTCGTCGCCTACATCGGTGCGGTGAGTGAGACGCGGGCCGTCCGTCAGTGGGCCGAAGGAGAACGAGTGCCCAGTCAGGCGACGGGGAATCGCCTACGTCTGGCGTACCAAGCCGCGAAGTGCATCTCCGATGCTGAAGGACCCGAGACTGCGCAGGCTTGGTTCCAGGGTTTGAACCCGCTGCTTGATGACGTCTCTCCAGCCCGGCTGCTTCGAGAGGGCGAAGTGGAAACCGATGGCCGCGCGATCATCACGGCTGAGCGCTTCTTCCTCGCGAACGGGTGAGCCCCAAGTTCGACGCGGTGGCGGCGCCAGACATCCTTTTCAGGGTCGGGCGCCGACCCGATGTCTGGGAGTGGAGAGGCTGGGAGAGCGCAGGTCCCGATGGGACGTTCGGTCATCCTCGGGACGACCCGAAGAGCAACTACCGGGTTCTCTACGCAAGCTGCGACCGCCTCGGCGCACACCTCGAGGTACTTGCCTGGTTTCGGCCTGATCTCGAGATCGTCGCCGAGTACGCGAGCATCAAGGACAACGACCCCAAGGCGCCGCCGACGAACGCGCCGGGACGCCTCAAGTCGCTCTGGAGAGCCGCTCGGATCCTCGGCAGGGGCTCCTCCGATGGCGTGCTGGATCCACTGGTAGCGGTGGGCCGGTCGGCTTCTCTTGCGACGATCCGCCGGGCACTGGCCGGCGTGGCGCTCAAGCACGGACTCCAGGACATCAATGCTGAGATGATCCGCCGAGTAGATTCAGTCGCGCGGGCCCGTACGTGGCCGGGGCGACCGGAGGCCCCAAGCGGGTCCCCGGCCGCCCTTTGGAGGCCAGGCAAGGCAATGAGCGTAAGGTGCGACAGGTAAGGCGCCTCCCCGTGTCGATCCGCCGGCGGAAGCGTCCGGCGGGTCGTCCTCTGGGGCCGGTGTGTCAGCCCCTTCCGCGTCTCCGCGCGACCCGCCGAGTCCGCTTCCTTCATCAGTAAGAATCGACCGCGCGTTTCCCGCTCACAATGGGGAAGCGTCCCCGACTTGGGAAGGCCTGGGGCCTATCCCGTTGGTGATGTGCGTGCGGGGCGTTCGTGGACCGCGCGGGGCGGTCACGAGACGGTCCCCTCGTAGCCAAGCTACGTGGGATCCGGGAGGGGCCGCATCCGCGATGCGTCAACGGGCGCAGGCGTGCGGGAGTGCGGGCGGGCGGGCATGGCGGGACAGGCCCTCAGGCCTTTGAGTCGATGAGGTGCAGCTCCATGCCTTTGATGATCGCCTCGCTGCGGCTGCCCACGCCGAGCTTGCGATAGATCGCCGAGATGTGGTTCTGCACCGTCTTCTTGCTGAGGAAGAGCTCCACGGCGATCTGCGCCGGGGACCTCGTCGTGGCCAGCAGCCGGAGGATCTCGAGCTCGCGGTCGGTGAGAGCCAGGCGGCGCTGCTCGTAGGCGCCGGGGGTGTAGTCGAGCTGGCGGATGCCCTCGCCGAGCTTGGCGGCCACCCCGGTGCTGAGCACCGTGCCGCCGCGGAGCACGACATCGATGGCCGCGTAGAGCTGCTCGGGCTCGGCGTCTTTGGCCACGTAGCCCCGCGCCCCCGCGGAGATGGCGCTGAAGAGCGCGTCGCGGTCCTCGCGGGCGCTGAGCATGACGACCTTGACGTCGTCGCCGCGCGCGGCCAGGCGGCGCGCGACCTCGAGGCCGCTCATGCCCGGCATGCCGATGTCGAGGAGCAACACGCAGCCGGGGTGCTCGGCGGCGCACGTCAGCGCCTCGTCGCCGCTCGAGGCTTCGGCGGCGACCACGTAGCCTTCGCCCTCGAGCAGCTGCCGCAGCCCCTGCCGAAAGAGGCCATGGTCGTCGGCGATGATCACACGTCCCTTGTCACTCATGTCGAGCCCACCAGGAGAGAGACGAGATCGAGATACGTCTCGACCGCGAAGGGTTTGGGCAGGTACCAGGCGCGCCGCTCGCGGAGCTCGCCGAGCGCGGCGCCTGCCGCCGGGTCGCCGCTGACCATCAGGATCGGCGTGCCCGCGGGCAGACGCGCGGCGATCTGGACGCCGGTCAGGTCGGGCAGGTGATAGTCGAGGATGGCGCACTCCCACGCGCGAAACCCGTTCGGCACATCCTTCCCGGCGCCGACGGCGGTCACACCGGCGCCGCAGGCTTCGAGGGCGGCGACAGAGGCGGCGCGCAGGGGCTCGTCGTCCTCGACGACGAGCAGGTCCGCGCCGCGCAGCCGCTCGTGCCGCGGCAGCGGCAGCTCGACCTCGAACACGGCGCCGCCGCCGCGCCGGTCGCGGGCGCTGATGCTGCCGCCGGCCTCCACGACCAGGCGGCGCACCAGCCAGAGTCCCAGGCCGGCGCCGCTGGGCTTGGTGCTGTAGAAGGCGGCGAACACGTCGCCGTCGGGCAGGCCCGTGCCCTTGTCGGCGACGCGCACGTACACCGTGTCCGCGTCGCTGCGCAGGCTCACGTCCACCGGCCCTTTGCCGCCGGAGACCTCCAGGGCGTTGACCACCAGATTGCCGACCACCGAGCGCAGATCGTCCTCGCCGAGCGCGACTCTGGGGTCGCCGGAGGCGCCCTTGAAGGTGATCACGGAGCCCTCGCAGCGGCGCCGCTGGTCGGCGACCACCGCGCGCACCAGCGGGACCAGCGGCGTGAGCGCCGCGCCGCCGACGCGCGCGGCGTCGGGGTTGATGGAGTGCATGATGGCGCGGATGCGCTCGAGGCAGCAGCGCGTCTGGTCCTTGATGACGTCGAGCTGGTGGACGGCGGCGGGCTGGTCGGCGAGCGCCCGCCGCAGGAGATTCGCGTACAGCTCCACCGTGGCCAGCGGCGACTTGAGCTCGTGGGCCATGGCGCTCGCGATCTGGCCGACCTCGGCGAAGCGCTGAGCCTCGGCGGCGCGGCGTTCCTCGGCGAGGGCGTCGGTGATGTCGGCGAAGAACAACGCCGCGGCGCCGCCCTCGCCGAGGATGCTCACCGTGTAGCCCAGCGTGCGCGCGCCGGCCGGCGTCTGCGCCTCGATCTGGCGGCGCGTCTCGCCGCGGCCGCTGCGCCGCGCTTCGCGCAGGATCGCCGCCAAGGCCGCCAGCGCCGGCGGCGCGGTAGCCAGCGACTCGAGGTCGCGGCCGACGACATCGTCCACCTCGACGCCCAGGACGCGCGCAGCCGCAGGGTTGTAGACGCCCACGCGGCCGTCGTCGTCCACGGCCATGGCCGCGGTCTGCACGTGCTGCAGCACAGTGCCGGCAAGCTCCTCGATGACGCGCCCTCTCTCCAGGCTGTGCGAGTCGCGGGGCCGGGCCGGCGCGCAGCGGCGTCGCCTGGCCCCCGTCAGACGGTATCGACAGATGGAGGCCAGGGCTTTAGGAGATGGTCTGCCCGGCGCCGTCGAGCTCGACGACGTCGGTGCTCTCGAGGAGACGGCGGGCGACGTCGGAATCGAGCACGCCGGCGCCGTAGCGCTGCGTGTTGGCGGCCCCGGCGGCCAGCGCCTGGCGCAGGCATTCCGGGAGCTCGAGCTTCTCGAAGCGCGCGCTCACGAAGCCGGCGAGGAAGGCGTCGCCCGAACCGACGGTGCTCACGACGCTTTCGAGCGGCGCGATGCGCGCCCGGAAGACGCGCTGGCGGCGGCCCACCCGGAAGCGCGCGACGCAGCCATACGGCGTCTTGATGATGGCGTTGCGCGCGCCCATCTCGCAGATGATGGCCGTGGCGTCGATGATGTCCTGATCGTCGTGAAACTCGTGCCCGACGAGGTCTTCAGCCTCGCGGAAGTTGGGGACCACGAGGTGCGGACGGCCCTTCATGCCCAGGCGCAGCGGTTCGCCGGCGCTGTCGAGCACGACGAAACACCGGTGGTGGCGCACCCGCCGCATGACGCCGGCGTAGAAGTCCTCCTGCACCTTGCGGGGCAGCGAGCCGGCGAGCAGCACGAAACGCGCGCCCTTGGCGAGATACTCGATCTTCTCGAGCAAGGCCGTGACCTCCGGCGCCGTGACCACCGGCCCGTACTCGATGACCTCGGTCTGGGTCGTGGTGGTGGGGTCGACGACGGCCGTGGACGTACGCGACTCGCCGCCGATGTGTACGAAGTCGTTGAGCACGTTCTCGCGCTGCAGGCCCTCGACGATCTGCTGCCCGGCGCGGCCGCCCACGAGGCCCGTGGCGACCACCGGCTGGCCGAGCGCCTTGAGGGCGCGGGCGATGTTGACGCCCTTGCCGCCCGGCAGCGTGACGCTCTCTCTGGCGCGATGCCGGAAACCCGTCTGGAAGTTGGGCACCGTGAGGGTCTTGTCGACCGCGGCGTTGGCTGTGACGGTGATGATCACGTGGACGTCCCGGGAGCGGTTCTCTTGGCCTTCGTACGAAAGCCGGCGCACTACCCGCGCCGGCCTCATCCACGACATATTATAGCACCTTGCGCGGCCTTGACACCGCGCGGGCGCGGGGGTACGTTTCGTGAGCGTCAATCACGGCGCGTTCCTCGTTAGGTGAGGCTCCGACACACATAGAGGCCGTTGCCCGGAAACGTCCAGAGACGCCAACGGGTAGGACAGGCACTACCGGATCAAGGTTTTGCCCAAGACGGCTGAGGCCCTGACCTCTACGGTGTGTTGTGCTAAAGCTGGGACGAGTGAGGATCGCCCTCCTGCTGCGCGCACGGAGCCTTCCGCGAGGAGGGCTTTTGTGTGTCTCGAGGTCGACAGGCCGCGGAGGAGGTGAGGCCGGTGTTCTTTCTGAGCAAGCTGTTGGGCAGCCCCGTGCGGGACGTCGCCGACACGCCGGCCGGCACGGTGCACGACCTCGTGGTCACGACCGCCGGCCACGCGTACCCGCGGGTCACGGCCGTCGGCGTCCGCCGCCGCGGCAAGACCCTGTGTGCGGCGTGGCCGGACATCACCAGCTTCGAGGAATCGGGCACTTTGCTGCGCGTGCCCCGCGCCGCGCTTAGCGCGCGCGAGCTGCTGCCCGACGAGCTGCACCTCTCGGCGACCTTCCTCGACAAGCAGCTCGTCGACACCGACGGCCGCAAGGTCATCCGCGTCAACGACATCCAGCTGCTGCGCATGGGGGCCGACGTACACGTCGTCGGCGTCGACATCTCGAGCAGCGCGATCCTGCGCCGCGTAGGGCTCGGCAAGATCAGCGAGCGCCTCGCCATGAGCCGCCAGAACCCGCGGCCGCACCTGATCGACTGGAAGGACGTCGATGTCAAGCACACCGACGACAGCTCGGTGCGCCTCGCGGTCCCCCGCACCAAGCTCGAGCTGCTCCACCCCGCCGACATCGCCGACCTCGTGCACGAACTGTCACCGGAGGAGCGGGCGGCCGTGCTCGACGCCCTCGAGGACGACCTGGCCGCCGACACCTTCGAGGAGCTGCACCCCTCGTACCAGGCGGCGCTGCTCCTCGATCTGCCGGACGACAAGGCCAGCGAGATCCTCAGCGAGATGTCGCCCGACGACGCCGCCGACCTGCTCGCCGACCTGCCCGACGACCGCCGCGCGCACTTCATCGCGATGATGGAGAAGGGCGACGCCGACGATATGCGCGAGCTGCTCAGCTACCCGGAGCACTCCGCCGGCGGCATCATGACCACCGAGTACGCGTGGGCGCGCCTCGACGATACCGCCGCAGAGGCTACGCAGAGGCTGCGCGAGCAGGCCGAGCACGTGGAGACCGTCTACTACATCTACGTGGTCGACCGCTCCGAGCACCTGCGCGGCGTGTTCTCGCTGCGCGACCTGCTCACCACGCCGCTCGACAAGAAGGTCCGCGAGTTCATGACCGCGAACCCTGTGGCGGTGTCCACGGCGGCCTCCGAGGAAGAGATCACGGACGTGATCGCGAAGTACAACCTGCTCGCCCTGCCTGTGGTTGACGACGAGGGCGAGCTGCACGGCATCATCACCATCGACGATGCCATCGACCTGGTGCTTCCGCTCGCCTGGAAGAAGCGCCTGCCGAGGATCTTCCATTGAGGAGGCCTCGATGGCGCGGTCTCCACGGAGTGTAGGCCGCCGGCTGGCCGGCCGCATCGGCCGCAGCCGGCTCGCCATCTTTCTCGCGATCCTCGGGCCGGGCCTGATCTCGGCGGCCTCGGACAACGACGCCGGCGGCATCACCACCTGGTCAGTGATCGGCGCCCGCTACGGCTACAGCCTGCTCTGGCTGCTGCTGCTCATCACGCCCATCCTGGCGGTGACGCAGGAGATGGGCGCGCGCATGGGCGCCGTGACCGGCAAGGGTCTGGCGGCGCTGATCCGCGAGAAGTTCAGCCTCAAGCTGACGGCGTTCGCGATGCTCGCCCTGCTCGTCGCCAACTTCGGCACGACCGTGGCGGAGTTCTCGGGCGTGGCTGCCGCGTTCAGCCTCGCCCACATCCCGCCGTGGCTGGCCGTGCCACCGGTCGCGGTGGGCGTCTGGCTGCTGGTGACGCGCGGCAACTATCGCAAGGTCGAGCGCGTCTTTCTGGCGCTCACGGCGGTGTACGTCGCCTACTTTGTCGCCGGCATGCTGGCGAAGCCCGACTGGGGGGCGGCGGTCCACGGCACTATCGTGCCCAAGGCCCAGATGAACAGCCTGTGGCTGCTCACGGCGATCGCCGCCATCGGCACGACGATCACGCCCTGGGGCCAGTTCTTCATCCAGGCCTACATCGTCGACAAGCGCATCTCGATCACCCGGTACGTCTACACCAAGGTGGAGGTCTTCATCGGCGCCGTGTTCACCGACGCCATCGACCTGTTCATCGTGCTGGCCTGCGCGGCCACCCTCTACAAGACCGGCATCGTCGTGGAGACGGCCCAGGACGCGGCCCGGGCGCTGGCGCCGCTCGCCGGCCGGGCCGCGTCGCTGCTCTTCGGTTTCGGCCTCCTGAACGTCTCCATCCTGGGAGCGTCGATCCTGCCGCTCACCACCGCCTACGCAGTGTGCGAGGCCTTCGGCTTCGAGAGCGGGCTCGACAAGAAGTGGGACGAGGCGCCGGTCTTCAACGGCCTGCTGTCGGCCTTCATCCTCGTGCCGGCGCTGGTCGCCATCATCCCCCACCTCCCGCTGGTGCAGGTGATGCTGCTCAGCCAGGACGTGAACGGGATCCTGCTGCCCATCATCCTCATCTACGTGCTCAAGATCATCAACGACCCGAAGATCATGGGCGAGCACGTCAACGGGCGCATCTACAACACCATCGCCTGGACGTTCTCGGTGGCCCTGATCGGGCTCTCGGTGACGCTGGTGGCGTCGCCGTTCATCTTCTGAGGCTCAGGTGCCGTCCTCGCGCTCGTGGGAACGCGGCTCGATGTGCACGAGCACGTCGGAGTTGGGCACGCACGCACGGATGTCGGCGGCGATGTGCTCGGCGGTCTCGTGCGCCGCGGCCACGGTCAGGGTCTCATCGACGGTGATGTGCAGGTCGATGTGCCGCCGGCTGCCGGCCTGGCGGGCGCGCAGCTTGTGGTAGCCCCAGATGAGGTCGCCGCGGTGCTCCTTGACGCAGCGGCGGATCTCTTCGAGCTCCTCCTCGGGCAGCGTCTGGTCGAGCAGCACCTTGGTGGACTGCACCACGAGCCGGTAGCCCGTGCTGATGATCAGCACGGCCACGGCGATGGCGGCGATGGGGTCGATCAGCTCCCAGCCGGTGAGCTTGACGAGCAGCAGGCCGCCGGCCACGCCGAACGACGTGTAGACGTCGGTGAGCAGGTGGGCGGCGTCGGCCTCGAGCGCCGCCGACTGCGTGCGCCGGGCGACCGGATAGAGCACCTTGCGCGAGACCACGAGGTTGACCACGCCCGAGACGACCATCACGCCGACGCCCAGCCAGATGTGGTCGATGCGCGGCGGGCCGTGGACGATCTTGAGGACGCCCTCGTAGATGATCACGCCGGCGGCGGCGATGATGAGCAGCGCCTCGATGACGCCGCTGAGGTTCTCGACCTTCTCGTGGCCGTAGTGATGGTGGAGGTCGGGCGGCACGGCCGCCTTGCGCACCGAGTAGAAGGCGATGATCGCGGCCACGAGGTCCGAGCCCGAGTGCAGGGCCTCCGAGATGATCGCGATGGAGCCCGACATGATGCCGACCACGAGCTTGAAGGCGATCAGCGCCGAGTTGGAGGCGATGGAGACGGCCGCGGCCCGCGACTTGAGCCGGTGGTTGGTCAGGTCGCCGTGAGGGTCTCGCGCCCCAGGATCGTCAACCCCCATCGAGCAGGCCCTCCCGTCGCAAACGTTGCAGGAGGGCTCTGCCGGCCAGGGCGCGGTGGCTGGCCTGGTCCTTGTCGGCCTGTGGCCATTCGGCCACAGTGAGGTCTGACCCCTCGGGGACGAAGACGGGGTCGTAGCCGAACCCGCCCTCACCGCGCGGCGCCGTGGCGATGGCGCCCCACCAGTGTCCCGTCGCCGCGTATTCTCTCATGTCGCTGGCGATGGCGACAACGGAGCAGACGAAGCGCGCCCGGCGCGCGAGCGGGCCGGCGCAGCCGGCCATCTCGCGCAGGAGGCGCGCCACGTTGGCGGCGTCGGCGCCGTGCCCGTCCACGCCCGCGTAGCGGGCGCTCGTCACGCCCGGCGCCCACCCCAATGCTTCGACCTCGAGGCCGGAGTCGTCGGCGAGGTAGAAGAGGTCGGGCGGGCCGGCCGCAGGCGCAGAGTCGGGCGGGCCGGCGGCCGCAGGCCCCCCGGCCGCAAGCGCCCGCGCCAGCCCGAGCGCCTTGCCGCGGGCGTTGCCCGCAAACGCCTCGACGTCTTCGGGCGGCAGCTCGACCCAGGCGGGCATCGGCAGCACCTCGAAGGGCGCCAGGATCCTCTGGAATTCGCCGAGCTTGTGGCGGTTGCCGGTGGCGAGCATGAAGCGCACTTCGCCCGCCCTCAGCCCAGCGCCTCGACGGCCGCCGTTTGCGCGGCCGCCGGGGCGGCCGCCCCGGCGGCGGCCAGGTCCAGCATCTCGCTGAGCGTCTCGCGGGCATAGGGCTCGCCCTCGGCGGTGGCCTGCACCTCCACAAGCTTGCCCGCGCCGGTCATGACCACGTTCATGTCCACCGCGGCGGCGGAATCCTCCTCGTAATCCAGGTCGAGCAGGGTGCGGCCATCGACGACGCCCACGGAGATGGCGGACAGCGAGTCGAAGAGCGGCACTTCGTTCAGACCGAGCAGGTCCTTGATCTTGAGCGCGACCTGGTACACGGCCACGTAGGCGCCGGTGATGCTCGCGGTGCGCGTGCCGCCGTCGGCCTGGAGCACGTCGCAGTCCACGGCGATGGTGCGCTCACCGACGCTGCCGAGATCGACGACGCTGCGCAGGCTGCGGCCGATGAGCCGCTGGATCTCCATGGTGCGCCCGGACTGGCGCCCGCGCACCGCCTCGCGGGCGGTGCGCGTGGGCGTGGCCCCGGGCAGCATGCTGTACTCGGCCGTGAGCCAGCCGCGGCCGGAGCCGCGCAGCCAGCGGGGCACGCCCTCGCTGAGCGAGGCCGTACACAAGACGATCGTGTCGCCGAGCGCGATGCGCGCCGAGCCGGCGGCGAACTTGGCCACCGCCGGCTCGATGCTGAGCGGCCTCAGCTCGTCGGCTTTGCGTGTTGTCCTCAAGGTGGTCCTCCCCGGCCGCCGCGGCGGCCTCGCGCGGCCGTCAGGCCGCGGGTCGCGGTAGTCCGAACATGTCGCCGCGGCGCTTGACGACCACGAGCAGCGCCGCGCCGCCGGTGGCCATCACGGCTGCTTCACCGGCGGCCACCCACACGACGCTGGCCCAGAACGGCAGTTCGAGCACCAGCGCCAGCATGGCCCCGACGCCGAGGCCGTTGACCACCACCGGCGCCACAAGAGCCACGAAGCGCGGCCCGATGCGATGCATGAGCGCGGCCGCGACCAGGGTCAGCAGCGAGCCCATGACGACATCGACGATCACCATCGGGCTGCCGAGGTTGCCCAGGGCCGTGCCCACCGTGAGGCCCGCCACGGCCGCCGGATCGACGCAGGCGAACACCAGCAGGGCCTCGGAGACGCGGAACTGCAGCGGCCCGTAGGACAACGCGTTGAGGCCGGGCGCCAGGGTAAGAGCCGCGTAGAGCGCGGCGTAGAGCGCGGCGCGCACGAGCAGGCGGGCGCTCATGGCGCGACGAGGGCGCCCAGGGTGTCGAGCGAGAGCTTGCGGACGCGCGTGAGGGGCATCTGCAGGAAACGCGCGCCGACGGTGCGGAAGGCCTCGACGTCGCCGGTCGCGTAGAAGCGGTACGAGCCCACGCGGTCGTCGGCGCGCGCGAGGCCCTGCCGCTGAAGGATGCCCTCGACCTCCAGGGCGATCTCCGTAGCCGGGTTCACGAGCGTGACGTCGCGCCCCAGAAAGCGCTGCAGCATGGGCGCGATGAGCGGGTAGTGCGTGCAGCCCATGATGACGACGTCCGGGCGCTTTGCCTTCAGCGGCGCGGTGAAGCCGCGCACCGCGTCGGCGAGCGCCTGGCTCGCCACGTCGCCGTCCTCGATGAACGAGACGAGGCCGGGGCAGGCCTGCTGATGCACCTCGGCGCCCTCGTCCAGACTTCGGACGGCGCGCGGGTAGGCGCCGCTGACCACAGTCGCCTCGGTGGCAAGCACGCCGATGCGACGGTACCGCGACGTCTGCACCGCCGCCCGCGCGCCCGGCATGACCACGCCCACGATGGGCGTGGAAAAGCGCTCCTGCAGCAGCGGCAGCGCCGCCGAGGTGGCCGAGTAGCAGGCTACCACGACCAGCTTCACCGGCACGGTCTCGAGAAAGGCCGTGAGCTGCCGCGCATAGAGCTCGAGCTCCACGCGGGTCTTCTCGCCGTAGGGAAAGCGCGCCGTGTCGCCGACGTAGGCGAAGCTCTCGCCGGGCAGGGTGACCAGGCATTCGTGGAGCACGGTGAGACCGCCCATGCCCGAGTCGAACATGCCGATGGGCAGGGCGGCGGGGTCGTGAGCGTCTGTGGAGGGGCTGGTCATGGGCGCGGGGCGCCGGGACGGCGCCCCGGTAGTATCCCCCACCGCGCGCGGCGCTGTCCAGATGGGCCGGGGCGCCTTGCCGGCGCCTCGCCGACGCCGTTGTCCGCGCGGGCAACGCCAGAAGTCAAGTGGCGGCGTCGTCGTTCCGATAGAGCTTGTGAGAGAGGAGGCGGACCCGGGCGGCGCCGGGGCGCAGGTATGGGCCACGACGACGACTACCGCATGGAGCTCTTCATCTTCCCCGACGGCACTGCCGTCGAGGTGATCGTGTTCGCGCCGGCGAGCACCCCATCGCAGGCCTCGTCCCGGCCGACGCGTGAGCGCGACGCCGGCCCGGCCGCGCGAGAGGCGCAGACCGACGCCAAGCCTACGGCGACGCAAGCGCCGCCGCCTCTCGGGCAGGAGCCGCGCGGAGCTGCCCACGAGTGCCCCCTCTGCGGCTGCGACCTCGTGCACCCGCTGGACTGGGAACGCAACCGTGAGGCGAGCTGGAACCTCGTGCTGCGCTGCCCCAACTGCGAGACGCAGCGCCGCGTCGTCCTCGGCCGCGAGGGCGTCGAAGCCTTCAACCGCGAGATCTACCTCGGCGCCAAAGTGCTGGCCCGCGAAGCCGCCTCCATGACCAGGCGCAACTTCGCGGAGGAGGCGGCGAAGCTCGTCGAGGCCCTGGCCCTCGACCTCATCCTGCCGATGGACTTCTAGCGGCTCCCCCGCCGCTGTTCGTCAGCCACACCCCCGCCACCACCACCACGGCGGCAGCCGCCTGCCCCGGCGTGAAGCGCTCGCCGAGCAGCGCGTAGGCGCCGGCGATGGCTACGATGGGCGTCAGGTTGATGAACACAGCCACCTTGCTCGCCGGGATGAAGCGGAAGGCGTAGTTGAGCAGCAGGTAGGCCGTGATCGAGCACACCACCGTGAGAAACAGCACGCCTCCCGCCGCGCCCGGCGTGGGGTGTCGCACGCCGACGAGCGCCGCCTCGGCGAGCGCCAGCGGGAGCATGAACAGCGCCCCGAAGAGGTTCTGGAAGGTCGTCACGAAGAGCGCCGGGCGGCTCACCAGCAGGCGCCGCGCAAGGATGCTGTACACGCCCGCCGACAGCGAGGCGGCGAGCACCAGGAGGTTGCCGGCGAGGTTGCCGGCGAGCCCGCCGCCCGCGCCGCCGCCCGCGCCGCCCGCGCCGCCGCCGAGCAGCATCAGCGCGGCGATGCCGGCGAACGACAGCGCGATGCCCGCCCACTGCCGCGCCGTGGTGCGCTCGCGCAGGGTGAACGTGTTCAGGATGACGACGAAGAGCGGGATGGCGGCGATGAGGATGGCGGCCTCGGAGGCGCTGGTACGGGCGATCCCCAGGTTCTCGAAGCTGAAGTAGACAGTGAGCGAGACGAAGCCCAGCAGCGCGAGGCGGCCGAGCTCCGCGCGCGAGACCCGTTCGGGCCCGCGACGAAGCCGCCACACGACCCAGAGGATGCCTCCGGCGAGGGCGAAGCGGAGCAGGGCGAGCAGCAGCGGCTCGAAGCCGCGCAGGGCGTACTTGGTGGCCACGAACGACAGCCCGAAGGCCACGGTCATGCCGACGGCGGCGGCGTAGGCCGAGGCGGGAGGGCGCGCATCCATGCCGCAAGACTATCTCAGGGCGTCAACGAAATCGGGTCGACTCCAGTGCCCCGAAAGCCGGCCCGGCGCCCAGGGTCTTAAGAAGAAGGCCTCTCCGTGCCGGCGCGCAGCAGCGACATGTAGCGGTCGTAGGCGAAGCGCCGGCGCCTATCGCCACCTGTCGTCTCGCGCAAGATGCCGAGGTCGCAGAACCTGGCGACCAGGCTGTTGGCGGCGTTGAAGGTGACGTTCAGATGCTCGGCGACAGCGGAGACGGAGACGACCGGGCGATGGTAGAGCAGGTCGAGCAGCCGCTGACTGTTGGCCATGCGCAGAGACGCCTGCACGAGCTCCGCGTGCTCGCCGCGCAGCGAAAGGATCTCGCGGATCGTCGCCGCCGACCCGCTCGACACCTCGACGACGCCGCGCAGGAAGGTGATGAGCAGCCGGCCCATGCGCCCGTTGCCGTCGAGAACGGATGGATGGTCTCGAACTGGCTGTGCACGAGGCCGCACTTGATGAGCGGCGGCGGCGGTCGCCTATCGTGGAGGAAGCCCTCAAGGTCGCCCATCGCCTGATTCATGTCATCGACGGCGGGCGGCACGTACGTCGCCTCGGTCAGGCTCGTGCCCATCGGACCGACCCTGTTCCGCGAACGCCGGAGCTCCCCCGGCTCCTTCTCCTCGCCGCGCACCCCCGCGAGCAGGCGCCCGTGGATCTCCCTGATCAGGCGCAGCGAAAGCGGCAGCTCCTCGATGAGCCGCAAACCGTGATTCATCGCTGCCACGTAGTTGACCGCCTCGGCGACGTCGCCGGGCGCCTCGGCCGAGCCGGCCCCCGCCTCGAACGCGAGCAGGTCGTCGAGCGACGCCTGCGTCCCTTCGATCTGCGAGCTGGGCACGGCTTCCTTGTGGACGAACATGGCGACGAACAGGTCGGGGTCGGGCAGCGCCGCGGCGACGCCGTCGAGGCGGCCGAGGCGGTGCGCAGACTGGTCAGCTCGGCGTCCAGCTTGAGCGCCGGCTTCGGCGACACATGACCATCCCCGTCACTCAGGCGCCGGTGAGCCGCGAATGGGCGCCCCGCCGCCGGCGCCCCCCGCGGGCGACCCCGGCGGCGACGCCGACCCTATGGAGAAGGCCGCCTCCTCGACCTGCTCATCGTGCCCGGCCGTCCGCAGGCGCGGCTGCCGGGGGAAGAGAGGGAAGGCCGCTTCCTGAGGGAAGGACAGCCTTCCCGCCCTGCACCTTCAGCGGCCGCGGGTCGCTGGCCCGCGCGCCTCGTCGCGCGCTTCCGGCGGCGCGGCTGCGGCGGCCGCGGCCTGGTCTTCC
>Ga0247842_10001362_pt1 | contig 41479 bp, 44 predicted proteins | sample LaCruzMarch2015__3_FD_192411 | JGI IMG/M metagenome (GOLD analysis project Ga0247842, IMG submission 192411) | Freshwater microbial communities from meromictic Lake La Cruz, Castile-La Mancha, Spain - LaCruzMarch2015_19m | ecosystem: Environmental > Aquatic > Freshwater > Lake | place: Spain...
ACCGCCATCCCATCGGCAACGCCATTCCAGTCATCTTATGAAAACCAGTCTGCACGTCTTCCGCGCCACTGGCCGGACCAATTACTCCAACATCAATTTGAAAATAATCGTCCTGTTGGCCGGCGAGAATGTGTTGGAAATATGCGCCGTGAAGGTATCCGGCATAGGGGCGATCCCCGTATTGTGGTTCCGAACTGTCCTTGTTTTCGGGGGTGTATATTTGCTGGGCCAGTTTTAATCCCCATGAGTTTGTATTCTCATATTGGATTTGGAGTCCTTGGGTGTAAAACCCGTCAGTCGTAGAACCCTTGGAATCTTTTTCAAAGACATCGTTTTCCTCGTAAATTGAAACGGAATCGGCGAAAGAATATTCCACCAACATCACCACAGTTAAAAATATGAGTAACTTTTTCATTTATAAAATTGGCGGTCTGGCAAAAGGCCGCTTCTCCACCGAAACAAGATCACGCATGAACCTGCACGTAAGATGCCGCTCAGATACCAGACCATTGAAATCTATTTCGGCAACGGTTGCGCCGGCGCAACGATAGCCGCATCAAGTTTCTTCTTGGACAACCGGATTTCCACGTAACGCCATATGAACGCGACTACCGCAATTCCTATGCCAGCCAGCGCCTCAACTTGGCCGTCTTGGATCACGCCCTTGGTAACCAACCACGTGCCAACCACAATCATGCCCTGCCGAATCAATGTTTGAACCAATATATTCATCTTATTCTCCTTCTTTCTTGGCCGGTGAATTGTTATCACCCGGCGGTTTGTTTCTGCCATTGAACACCTCCATCAGCAACTTGGCGTCCCCCACCACCAACAAGACAAACATGCCTCCCAATACCGCCATCGGAGCTGAGGTCATGTCCACGGGATGCGCCCACTCAAAGTAACAGGCCGCCAGGATGTTGTTGAACGCGGCCAGAATAAGCGCAATGCCGCTGGTCAGTATCAAGGGAGTCCTCCATCGCGCGCCGGTCGCCTGTTCAAGCGCGATTAACTTCTCCTGCATCCAGAGTTGAGCCTGTTTGAGACTGAAATCCAGTTGTTGGACCGCCATCTCATACTCGTGTTTCATTTTGGCAAGTTCGGTCTTGTCAACCTTATCCTTGGATAACAGATTGATGATGCCCGTGCCGATTGACTTCACAAAATCAAACGCCTGGCCAATCGCGTCAAATATTTTACCGTCCATAATTATCCTTTCTTGTAACAGCCGATTCCCGCGCATCCGGCGTCAATAGCCTTTTGAGAAACATAAGCCACTGCCGCGTTTGAACCGTCGCCGTACTCACCCGCCCACGTCTTGCCGGTCTTGATCAGGTCTTTAACCGCGGAGAGATACCCCTCGGCGTTGCTCATATTCAACTGGAAGGGATGGAACGGAGTTTCAATCCACATTTCTATGTCCTTGTTTCGCGCCCGGACTGCCTTTAAGAAATCAGCGCTTGCCGCCCCAACAATTATCCGTTTGCTGTTGCTATACTGTTTTATCCATCCGACAATCTGCGTGGTCTGGTCAACGCTGAATCGCTCATTAGTTTCCAGACATACCATAAACGCAACCTGTTCCGTCGTTGCCCATGAGTAGCACTCGCACATCTGTTTGACGTAATCCTCTAAACACGAGGGAGGGATCATCGTGGAATCGTCATTGAATAAGTCAACAATCCACCTGTTCACCCCATACGCCCGCGCCTTGACAACTTCATTCTCGGAGTCGTTCATCCGGTGTCCGTCAACCGGATGCGCCCGGTTCGTCAGAAACATCTGTAATTCCAGATGCGGCACGTCGTGGCCGTAAAGTCGCTCGGCGATAAATATGCACGTATCCCCGCCCATCGCTTCAATTTGTCTGTAGCAATTCTGCCTGAACGCATTCTCCCATGAGTTCCCATGGCAGGATGCGAAACTTAATGGAGAATCCACGCCGGAGTTTCCGGGCCAGGGGGAAGGTTTATATGGAAAGAACATGGAACATTTCCAGAGAGATCCGGATGATCCGCCACTACTTCCCCCGCCCTTGATTGCATTGATAATCATTTCAATCAGTTTGTAACCCGTCGCCCATTTGATAATTTCAAGTATGCTCATATTTTCCTCCCCATCCTTTCCTCTTCTTCTGTTAATCGTTCGCGTTCGCGTAACAACTCGGCAATCCGTTGGCGTTCCATCTCGCAGTTGTGCGGGTCGGAAATGACATCCTTGATCCGCAATGCCAGGACGATCTGCCGGTCAATACAATCTCCACAAAAGTTTGTGCAACATAAGTGCATTTTATGGCATCCCCTTCCGTTCCTGCACCGTTTTCTTAATCTCCTTAATATCCAATTTCATCTCGGTAAGTATTTCACGAAAGTTGTCATTGTTGCTTTCTATCCGGGTAAGCCGTTGCTCTTGAGACTGATTTTGTGCATCAATTTTCTCGGTCAATTTCTTAAGCGTGTCCACGTCGGCCTTATAAGAGCCGATCACAATAAAGCCGGAAAGCAGGACAATGGTCGCGCTCCCAAACGAGCCTATCCATGAAACTGCTTTATTTTTTATTTCGTCAGTCATATTTATTTTGTCTCTCCATTTATCATTGCCCAACGACAACTCAATGCTCGTTCAGCGATCGCATCCACCCGCCGGCCTGTTTCCTTAATCCAGGCGACTGGAACGGCGGCGCGCCAGAGTAACTGGCGCGCGATACTCTCATCCCGTTTATGAAAACGAAACTTTAAGAGGGACATCCTCTCCCACGCAGTGGCGATTTCCATGATAGGACCGGGTAACATCTGCCAGAAATTCCCAGTGCGTATTAAAATCACGTGTCCCGGCAGGTAATCCACAAAACTCTGTTGTTGCCGGGAGAATTGCAGTGTAGGACTTGGCGTCGGATAACGTAGTTCTATTTTGCCGGACTCCCACCAAAAATACTCATCCAGCCAGTCAAAACGTCTCCGGATTGCCTGTATAAGACGACGGCATGATGCGCGTTGTATATGACCGAGATAGGAACTCAACCATTGGCGCAGATCCTTAATCAGTGGTTCAGACCAGATAAAGACTTTGTGTCCGTCTGCATATACGACCATACCCAACTCACGAAGTGTTTTCTCGGTCGCCATCAGGCGCTGACATAATGTTGCAATCACCCGTCTTCTAACCAGTAGATATTCGGGGCGGACCACATAACCCAGAAAATCAATCCCGTCTGCAACCGGCCTCAGTTTACGCCGTTCATTCAATCCCAAGCCGAGATGTTCACATGAGAAGAGTTCAATCTTCTGTTCCCATTGCTCAAGTTGCGCCTTATCTGGCGCTAACAACACCAGATCATCACAATAACGCACATAGTATTTGACCTTCAACGTGTGTTTTACAAATTGATCTAATGCGTCCAGATAAACATTCGCAAAAAATTGACTTGTTAGGTTCCCGATTGGCAGACCGCAATGCGGTTCAGCCTTGAACAGTGTCTTATGAGCCGGTAGGCATTCAAAATCCGCCCTGGTTGCCGCACGTAGGCGGCAGTTCTCGGTCGGTTCGTGGAAGATCAGTGTCCGTGCCAGCCATAATACCGCCGGATCGTGTTCCTTGCGCGATACACGTTCAAAAAGGATGTTTCGGTCCAACGTGATGAAATATCCACGCACATCCAGTTGCAGATACCATGCCTGTCGCGTTCCGTTTGCCGTCGCTTGCCGCGCAAAAGAACGCAACCGTGCCACTCCTTTGTGTGTGCCTTTGCCCTTCCGGCAGGCATACGAATCATAAATAAACCGCCGTTCCCATTCCGGCTCCAGATGTCCCACCAGGACGTGATGCACCACCCGGTCCCTAAAATCCGCGGCAAAGATTTCCCGCCGTTTTGGCTTTTCAATCAGGAACGCCACTGAACTTCCCGGCCGATACGTGCCCGCAGACAGTTCTTTGTGCAGATCCACAAGGTTCTCTTCCAGGTTCTGTTCAAACCGCATGGCGTTCAGTGTCCCGCGTTTGTGTCGCCGGCAACGCCGATAAGCCCGGTAGATGTTCTCCGTACTGAATAATTTGTGTCCATTAAACATATCGCATTTCCTTCTTCTTTAAAATGGGACGGCAAAACCACCATTCTCCGCCTCGCACGGGCCACGCGTAATACGTCGTAACCTTAGTATTGTTGTTCACGTTGCCGTTGTTCAGGTTCACGTTCCACGCATAATCCGTATTGTTCGCGTTCGTAGTGCTGGACCAGTAATAATCCAACTGGACAACCACACCCGATACATTAAATCCGCCCACTTTTCCCGATTGCATCCACCTGATGCCGCCGGGACCACCAGCCACCGAAGCCCATAACGAGATACGACGGCCTGTATTCTCATGCCCAGCAGGTTTCGTTTGTCAAACTCCACCCAGCCAGGCGGGACGGACGCACAATGGTGAAATAGGCACACTCAAAAAGGCCACTCAACCTTCCCAATTCCGGCCATGTCCTACCGTCCTTAAAATAATATTTGTTTTTCTGTTTAACCTTTCTTGCCCACATTCTGTTTTAACCACCCTTCGTTCTGTTGTGCCAATCCCGTCAATCGTTCAGCCACATGAAGGTAACTCTTTGTCCCCCCACTAAAAGCGCCCGAGTCATGACACAGGCGGCACAACACCTTAAGATTCTCCAGTTGATGCCGCAGACCCAATAAAAGTGAGACTCTGTTTTGCACATTGTTCGCCTCAATAATCCGTTCTAAAACTGATCGTGTCTTGTTCCTCAAGTCCGTACCCAGCGTGTACTTATGATACCGGCTGAAATTCCGGACGATCTTTTCAATATGCACGGTCAAATCATACGCTTCCCGATAGATTGGCAGATGTTCATATCTTGCCATGCGTCTTAACCTGCCTTTCCTGAATGACTCACCCTGATTATCTCCGTCAGGTGCCGGCGTTTCTGATCATCCTGGATGGCGATTGCCACTGAATGCCCCTTACGGACCAGTCGGCCAACATAGGCATCTAAACCACTCTTAGGGAACCCACCCAGGACGAATGGCGCATCTACATCTCCACCCATTTGCAACTTTAATCCCGTAACCGTTGCCACCGCCCGCGCATCTTCGTCCATCACCCGCATGAACGCCCCCACTTGCATCAACAACAGGCAATCAGGCACCGCGGTCTTCAAGTCGTGATATTGAAAAGCCAACTTTAATGAAAACACCATAATATCCCTCAGAAATAATCAAATAAAACAAATCATCAAAGAACCCAATTATCGTTATTGTCCGCCTCGCACGGGCCACGCGTAATACGTCGTAACCTTAGTACTGCCGTTCACGTCGCCGTCGCCCAGGGTCACGTCCCACGCATAACCCGTAAAGTACGCGCGCGAAGTGCTGGACCAGTAATAAACATCTATCTGAACTGCATTGAAAGGATGTCCGGTCGGCAATGCAGGATTATAATTACCGGCATCAATTAGACTGTGTAACTCCTGCCAATTCGGCAACCGCCAATCAGTTTGACCACCGTAATCCAAATTATTGCAACTAGATAAAGCGTTAGACCATGTTACCTTCCCAAACTGATTTGCGTTCCGCGCCCAGATCAAACCGGTCAGATTATCCGTTACACAGTTAGTATTAGCCTGCACCGTGAATCGTGTTGTTGGCCACGCCAATCCCTTCCTTAAAGCGCCATCGTCATCGGCGCCATACGTACTTAACTGACCCGTCTTCGGCACTGGCGAATAAGCGAGGTTTTGATTGGCAATAACCAAGTTTAATTTGCCAAAAATAGATAATACTGAGATGGCATCATTCGTTGTTCCGATATTGGTAGTTACTCCGCCCAATTGCGTGGTTAAGGGACCAATATCACTTGTCAGAATGATAGGAGCCGAATACGCCAACGAAGTCGCGAATAATATAATGCTTATGAGTATGTTTTTCATTTTACCTTTCATTTAACTGCCTCCTTTTTACCGGAATAACATCCAGTATTCGTTTGTTCCAATTGTCCAATAAACACCGTTCGTTCCGTTGAGTACCCCTCCGAACATCGTGATTAAATTCGTGCCCATCCCGTAACCGTAGATGTTGGTTATGCCGCCAGTTGTTGTGCCACCCGATTTTAGCAATGCTGCCGATGCCTTTGCCACGGCGTCCGTATAGGTAGAGGTGTTAGTATAAACTACAATATTACTGACCGTCCCCCAGTTGGGATCGCTCTCAACATAAAGTGGCGTCCCGGTTGCATAATCATTCGTTGCGTGGTTTCCCCACCCGTAAGCCGTGTCGCCATGCCCTGCCTTGCCGGTGATGTCATTGCTGACTGCGCCCCAATTTGGATCAACCTCTGATTGCAATGCTGATGCCGCTTTATTACTCACCGCCGCCCCCCAATCCCCGCGATAAGCAGTAGAATCGCTCGTGCCATATTCCACGCCACCAATGGTAACTGAAATAACTTGTCCTGTTGATGTTGGTGTAACGGTTACGTTTGCGCTTCCAGGTAACACTGGGTATTCGTTCGCAATCCTATTAAGATTAGTCTGAATCTGATTACTGACCGTCCCCCAGTTGGGATCGCTCTCAACATAAAGTGGCGTCCCGGTTGCATAATCATTCGTTGCGTGGTTTCCCCACCCGTAAGCCGTGTCGCCATACCCTGCCTTGCCGGTGATGTCATTGCTTACCGCGCCCCAGTTTGGATCACTCTCAACGTAAAGTGGCGTCCCGGTCGCATAGTCATTCGTTGCGTGGTTTCCCCACCCGTAAGCCGTGTCGCCATGCCCTGCCTTGCCGGTGATGTCATTGCTGACTGCGCCCCAATTTGGATCGGATTCCACATAGATTGGTGTTCCGGTCGCATAATCATTGGTCGCATGATTACCCCACCCATAGGCCGTCTCTCCGTTCCCTGCGTTGCCGGTGATGTCATTGCTCACCGCCGGCCAGGATGCTGCGTTCGGTGTTACAACGTTACTTACCGCGCCCCAGTTAGGGTCGGATTCAACGTATATAGGTGTGCCAGTGGCATAGTCGTTCGTCGCGTGGTTCCCCCACCCGTAGGCCGTATCGCCATGACCGGCCTTGCTGGTGATGTCATTGCTTACCGCGCCCCAGTTTGGATCAACCTCTGATTGCAATGCTGATGCCGCTTTATTACTCACCGCCGCCCCCCAATCCCCGCGATAAGCAGTAGAATCGCTCGTGCCATATTCCACGCCACCAATGGTAACTGAAATAACTTGTCCTGTTGATGTTGGTGTAACGGTTACGTTTGCGCTTCCAGGTAACACTGGGTATTCGTTCGCAATCCTATTAAGATTAGTCTGAATCTGATTACTGACCGTCCCCCAGTTGGGATCGCTCTCAACATAAAGTGGCGTCCCGGTTGCATAATCATTCGTTGCGTGGTTTCCCCACCCGTAAGCCGTGTCGCCATACCCTGCCTTGCCGGTGATGTCATTGCTTACCGCGCCCCAGTTTGGATCACTCTCAACGTAAAGTGGCGTCCCGGTCGCATAGTCATTCGTTGCGTGGTTTCCCCACCCGTAAGCCGTGTCGCCATGACCTGCCTTGCTGGTGATGTCATTGCTTACCGCCGGCCAGGATGCCGCGTTCGGCGTTACAACATTACTCACCGCCCCCCAGTTGGGGTCGGATTCAACGTAAAGCGGCGTCCCGGTTGCATAATCATTCGTTGCATGGTTTCCCCATCCATAGGCCGTGTCCCCGTTCCCTGCCTTGCTGGTGATGTCGTTGCTTACCGCCGGCCAGGATGCTGCGTTCGGCGTTACAACATTGCTGACTGCTTCCCAGTTCGGATCACTCTCCACATAAAGTGGAGTCCCGGTCGCATAGTCGTTCGTTGCGTGATTACCCCATCCGTAGGCCGTGTCGCCATGTCCTGCCTTCCCAGTAATATCATTACTCACCGCCGGCCAGGATGCCGCGTTCGGCGTTACAACGTTGCTTACCGCGCCCCAGTTCGGATCACTCTCAACGTAAAGTGGCGTCCCGGTTGCATAGTCGTTCGTTGCATGGTTTCCCCATCCATAGGCCGTGTCCCCGTTCCCTGCCTTGCCGGTGATGTCGTTGCTTACCGCCGGCCAGGATGCTGCGTTCGGCGTTACAACATTGCTGACTGCTTCCCAGTTCGGATCACTCTCCACATAAAGTGGAGTCCCGGTCGCATAGTCGTTCGTTGCGTGATTACCCCATCCGTAGGCCGTGTCGCCATGTCCTGCCTTCCCAGTAATATCATTACTCACCGCCCCCCAGTTGGGGTCGGATTCAACGTAAAGCGGCGTCCCGGTTGCATAATCATTCGTTGCATGGTTTCCCCATCCATAGGCCGTGTCCCCGTTCCCTGCCTTGCTGGTGATGTCGTTGCTCACCGCCGGCCAGGATGCTGCGTTCGGTGTTACAACGTTGCTTACCGCGCCCCAGTTTGGATCACTTTCCACATAAAGCGGAGTCCCGGTCGCATAGTCATTTGTCGCATGGTTCCCCCACCCGTAAGCCGTGTCGCCATGACCTGCCTTGCTGGTGATGTCATTGCTTACTGCCGCCCAATTCGGGTCGGATTCAACGTAAAGTGGCGTCCCGGTCGCATAGTCATTTGTCGCATGGTTCCCCCACCCGTAAGCCGTGTCGCCATGACCTGCCTTGCTGGTGATGTCATTACTCACCGCTGGCCAGGATGCCGCGTTCTGTGTTACAACGTTACTAACCGCACCCCAGTTCGGATCGGATTCAACATAAAGCGGTGTCCCGGTTGCATAGTCATTTGTCGCATGGTTTCCCCATCCATAAGCCGTATCGCCATGACCGGCCTTGCTGGTGATGTCATTGCTTACCGCGCCCCAACTCGGGTCGGATTCAACGTATACCGGCGTGCCAGTGGCTAGTCCGTTCGTACTCCAATTCCCCCACCCGTAGGCCGTATCACCATGCCCGGCCTTGCTAGTTATGTCATTACTTACCGCACCCCAGTTCGGATCACTCTCAACGTAGAGAGGTGTCCCGGTGGCATAGTCATTCGTCGCATGGTTTCCCCACCCGTAGGCCGTGTCGCCATGACCTGCCTTGCCGGTAATGTCATTACTCACCGCTGGCCAGGATGCTGCGTTCGGTGTTACAACGTTACTTACCGCGCCCCAGTTAGGGTCGCTCTCCACATAGATTGGTGTTCCAGTGGCATAGTCATTCGTCGCATGATTTCCCCACCCGTAGGCCGTGTCGCCATGACCTGCCTTGCCGGTAATGTCATTACTGACCGCTCCCCAATTCGGGTCGGATTCAACATACACTGGCATTCCCGTGGCTCCATTTGTCACGCATCCCGAAAGTATCCTGGTAATAGGATTATAACTAAGAAAATTACTGGATGATGCAATAGACACAAAATTGGTCATTGTGGTGTAAATGTTGGTCCCAGAATAGGATTTAATAAACCGTCCGCTTACCCCATCAAATACTGCATAATCCCCGTCCGCTACCACTCCCTTCGTTACCACGGTCGGATAATACACCTGACTAAACGCGGTCCCGGCCATCAATAATATTACCGCTATAATCTTTCCCATAAAAACACCTCTTATTCTTTCTCTGCGTCCTCTGCGGTGAATTATTCCGAAAGCGGTTCAATCCTTACCACTCCCGCCGATCCACCGGTCGCGTTGATAAATTTTGCCGCCTTGGCCCAGGCCGCTGATCTCACTATCGGCGCCATTCCCTTCGGCAACAACATTCCGGCGCCGGCCGCAACCGGATCCGTTCCGTCAAGTGTTACCAGGACATCGTTCGTCTTGACCGATATTTCAACGTGCGTGACTGGACTCGCCAGCGTCGCCACTGCAATCTGCACTACTGTCCCGCCCACCGCTAATTCTTCCCCGACAACACTGTTCGCTGCCGGCCTTAACTGATTCTCTGAATTTGTTATTCTTGAATATGCCATGTCTTACCTCCAATTTTATTTTTGCTTCCTAATTTCCAATTTCACTTTAAAAACTTCACCCTCCGGACCACTCCCTGTTGATCAATTAAACTATCCTCCAGCCGGCTTAATTCCTCGTCCGCCCGGGCCATCATCCGCCCCTTGGCCTCCATATCAATCAGCCAATCCGCATGGACCGCGTACTTAATATAAGTCCGTAAAAACGATGGAAAATCTATCGGCTTCCAATACGCCGTTTCTGAATCCGGCGATTTATTTGTGCTACTCTGCAACGCCCGGTAGCTCGTTCCTGTACTTGCTAGATAACACACATCATAAATCGCATATGCTGTTGCGCCAGCCCAGGCCGTCAAACTAAATTCCGGGGTTATCGGACGATATTTCAACCAGGGCACATACGGCGCCGTGTCCGTTGCCACCAGGATCGCCTCCCCGTAAAATGATATATTATCCAGGGCCCCCACGGTTGGGTTCAATCGTGGATCATTATCAAAAATACAGTCCTCCAGGTCCACCGCCCCGATCTCGTTCTCCCCTTCCTGTTGAAAGTCTATCGTCCGTAGAAAATTATCTCCCACCACTTCCCACCAGGTCGTCTCCACGTCCGGATTCTTCCCTACATTTGAATCCTGCAAACTGATGTAATAATTTTCGGTGCCGTCCGTCGCCACATGATACACCTCATCCCCGGTCGCATAGTTCAAACCCGCATCCCATGTCGCCCGATATTGTCTCTCTTCAACCGCCATTATCTCCGGCCAAAACGCCTGTTCCCATACGGTCTTCATGCGTTCATTGATCATGTCGGCAATATTTGTCATCTCTGCGGCCGATACCGTTGCAGTCAGCGGATCCCACCCTCGCATCCGGCATATCGCCTCATATACGCTCTTTACTGTGCACGTCTTCATAATTTTCTCTTCATTCTGACTACTGATACACTTTTCTAAAACTCACCCTTCCAAACCTATTCCTCATCCCATTCTGTGATGATCCTTTGTCAATCCCAAAATAAAACCTGTCCTGGTCTTTCCAAAATTCTTCCGCACCGTGTCCCGTAACCACTTCCCGTCCCTCGTTATTAACCGCGTTCATCACTGTCTGCACCGATAGTTCCCGCACCATCCGGCCACCGTCAAAATCCCTGTATTCCTTCCTCTTCTTCGCCCTTATTTCATCTATTCTTTTGCACTTCTCCAACATCTTCCGCTTCCAGCTCATTTTCGTCTTCCTTTCAATTTTGCCCGAAGCCGGGCGACTCCGTTACAACAATATTCCTACACTCCACCCTGCCCCGCCCCTGTTACGGCCTCTTCCGTCTGCACCGGCAACCCGGGCAATGCCGTCTTCCCGCCCTGTCTTCCAATCTCCGCATTGACCCCAAATTGTTCCGTCAGCATTTCCATCCGTTTTAACCGGCTATCCAATATCATCATCTTGTCCGGCGCCATATCGTTAAACACTTCCGGATTGGCCGCCTGTAAATCCCGGTAAAGTTGTAATCGGATCGCATAATTAACACTCCCATCATCCGGTAAAACCGGCTCTGTCCCCGCCCGGATCTTCTGGTATTGCCGGACCTCATCCTCTATCTCGTCCCGGTTAGCCGTATCCACGTCTTTCAATGCCGATTCCGCCAACTCCGGCGACAATCTCCATAACAAGGCGCTCACTATTGGCGCACTCTGTATGGTCTGGTCCCGGTCCATCGCCATCAATAAATTCTTAATTATTTCCCCTACCACCTTCAAATATTCAATGTCCATGTCCCGTGGATCAAACACCAATTCCAAATCGTATTGCCCTTGTATTTCCTCATTGCTCCGCAGGATCGGTTTTCCTTCCTTGTTTGTTACCCTCTGCACCAGTTCGTCCGGAGCGTATTGCTGACATAATGCAAATATCTGCGATAATGCTTCCCTTACGTTTTGTAAAAACCATAAAATCTTAAATTCGCGTTGCAACGCCACTATGCCTTCCGGCACATCTACCCCGGGCCGGCCAAAATATTCATTGTGTTGCTGACTTAATTGCTTAATCATGTTTTCCGTCGTCACTGGATATTTCGGCGGATCCATGAATTTCAAATCACCATCCCGTTTGAGTATCAATTCCTTTAATGGTCCGATCCGTAACGCGCCCATCCGTTGCCGACCCCGTGAAAGGATCGGCGGCACCCCGGAAAGCTGTGCTGAATCCCCAAAACTGTCAAAATACATCTTTAATAGTCCCTGCGCCGGTCCGGCGATCTGTGCAATACCCCGGGAATCAAGCATTCGGCTTGAAAGCACCTCTCTCTGGAATACATGACCAGGATATTTCCCGTGCGCGTAACTCAATAAACGTGTTTCAAAAGCTGGTACGTCCACGTCCTGATGAAATGTGATAAAATACTTCCCGGGAACTCCGTCCTCGTCAATCGCCATGTAATGCGCCGTTAATATCTGGTATAAACCTGTGTAATAAATCGCATCCCGCGTAACCAGGCTTCCGTCTTTGTCATATACATAAGTCTGAAACGCCGCCACCCCTTCCTGCCCGTTTTCCCTGGTTCCATCGTCCTTGAGTTTACCAACGACACCTTCTACAAACTCTTTGCTCCATCCATCCGATATTTGCCGTTCCAGTATCTTCGCCTTGCTCATCCATTCCGCTTCAAACCATATCGGCGCATCCTGAAAGTCACTTGTGTTCGCCGCAATAAACCAATCTTCGTAAATCCGTTTCGCGCATACATCCGGTCCATCCCGTTTGATATACGGCATCGGAAACTCTGCAAATCCTGTCTTCCGTAAATCCCGCACCACCTGTCTTGCCCGCTTTATCTTTATCGGGTAAAACTGCATCAGTAAATCGGTCAAGTCCTGTTCCCCAAACTCCTGATCTACCATTGCTGTCTGAAAATCACTCGCCGCCTGCTGCGCCTGATTGATTATATCTTCCTCCGCTCCTGCGTCCGGCGTAGCCGTCTCGGCGAAGACGGAAACCACCCTCGCTACATAACGTTCCATCAGTGTCTTTGTATCCACCCGTTCTAAACGCAACGCCATCTCCCGCCGCCAGTTTATCCCAAGCAATCCCACCCCGGGCGCGTCTCCCAGCATGTAGTTTGCCAATTTGATCAACTCCCGGATCCAATTCACCCCAAGATAATTTCGCAATACCCAACGCATGAATATTGCCATGTTGCCAGCTTGTTTCAGATCGCTCTGTTCTGTTCCCCGGAAGTTTATCTGCGCCCGCATTGCCGCTGTAATCAACAACATCACGTCTTCGTTAATCGTAATGTCTGCCAGGCGCACCCGCGTATCACTCGCCCCTTCAAACGGCTCCGGTTCTTCACCAATATTAGCCGCATGCTTTAACCCGTCCGCCGATTGACCATCCCATTTGCAAAACCGGGCGGATTCACCATCCACCCGTGTTGTCCAAATAGCATCCTTGCTCTCGTTCGCAATCCGTTCCGCCTCGGCTTTCAATTCAACCAGTGTCGGTCCTTCCATTCGCACTCCTTCTTGTAGGGGTCGCACTTGCGTGTGTCTTTTCTAACACTTCGGTCGTATCGGCGCTTCGTCCTTACCCCGAAACGCCGATACTCCGATACGTCTTTACCGAATAACCTTGAAGTAGAACCGCACTTCGCCCGCTGTGTTCTGCGAAAGCGAATTAACTGAGTTCGGTGTGAACACAAAGTCAATCGTGTCCGCCGCCGTATAAACTTTCCGGCCCGATGCGCTATCGGTCAGCGCTGTCACCCGCGTCTGCGATTCCGTCTGCGCCGTTATGTTCGTCAGGACGTCCGCGGTCGTCGGACTGCCGTAGGCCGTTACCGCCGCCGCCGTGGTATGCGCGGCAAACCCGGTGATCGCCGCCGCCGTGGTCGGTGTGCCTAACGCCGTTATCGCCGCAACAGTTTCATGTGCGCCAAACCCTGTTATCGCTGCCGCCGTGGTCGGTGTGCCTAACGCCGTTATCGCCGCAACAGTTTCATGTGCGCCAAACCCTGTTATCGCTGCCGCCGTGGTCGGTGAACCCAACCCCGTTATCGCTGCCACAGTCGTAGGCGTACCCAACCCGATGATTGCCGCAACGGTTTCATGCGCGCCAAATCCAGTTATCGCTGCCGCTGTGGTTGGAGAACCCAAACTATCCAGCACTGTGGCATATTGAGTAGTCACATTTGTTATTGCGCTGACTGCCACACCTTCCGCATTCGTCAGCGGAGCGCCAGTTGAATCGTATAATGTCCCGGAGTATTCCAAGACAAAATTTGTTACAACAGACTTGGTTATTGGACTTCCATACGCTGTAACCGCATTGACCGTCGTCGGTGTGCCAAGTCCAGTTATAGCATTGCTGGTCGTGTGCGCCTCAAATCCGGTTATGGCATTCGACGTGGTCGTACTGCCATACGCCGTAACCGCATTGGCCGTCGTCGGTGTGCCAAGTCCAGTTATAGCATTACTGGTCGTATGCGCGCCAAATCCGGTGTAAGCGTTCGCCGTGGTTGGTGTGCCCAACGCCGTAAGCGTATTACTTGTCGTGTGCGCGCCAAATCCGGTGTAAGCGTTCGCCGTGGTCGGTGTGCCCAACGCCGTAACGGCGTTCGCCGTGGTCGGTGATCCCAACCCCGTCAAGGCCGCTGTGGTTTGTTTGCTGACATTCGTCATGTTCGCGCTCGTCGCTGTGGTCACTCCCTGATATGCGCGTCCAAACTTACTCCAGACTTCCGTCTTGTTGCTGTCCAATTCGGTGCTGTCCAGGTAGAAGTCCGCTCCCGCAGCGCCGTCGCCGACGGTAACCAGGACTGATCCGGTGGCGTTGTTGCCGGCATTGAACGCCGTCACCAATTCCATGCCGATCAACTCCACGCGTTGTTTGGCCGCTACATTGAACAGGTTACTGATCGTTTGCGACGTGTTCACGTTCGTCTCTGTCATGTCCGCATACGTGAATGTCGCCACATGCGTTGCGCCAACAAATCCGCGTTCCTGTTCCAGGACAGGATGATATTCCGCGCCGAAGGCGCAATCACCTGTGGCGATCAGTCCCGCCAGGAGAGCGCCAACACCAAACGCCAGCGCCATACTTAAAATTTTCTTAATTTTCATCATGCTTTTATCCTCCTATACGTTTGAATCAAACATATCAGTCGGCGTGTCTGTATTTTATACAGACACGCCGTTACACTGATACTCCGATACTCTTATTAACTGTTACTCAACACACTGCACTGTCCCAGCATGTTCAGACCTTTCAGGAGATAGCACGCATCATGATAACCGCGGGGTCCGCCCGATTTAGTCGGCTCAATGACTGCCATCGGATTCTGCAAGAAACAGAGTTCCCACATGTCCATATCCAGAAACAATCCGCTCTTCGGAGTATAGGCTGACGCCACTCCGTCCGCTTCCGTGCACATCAGGTACCAACTCGGGAATGTTTTGACCGTGCCCGCGTCAAAATCAAAGAAATTGACCGAATGAATCAACTTCTTTTCGCTCGCGTTGATATTGTAGTTCACCAACGATGCCGCCTCGTCCGCTTCCGCATCCGGATCCCGCTGCGCCCAGGTGCTCATCTGGTCTTTCAGGTCAATCCCAACATAACCCGTCAGATCAACAGGCCCTTTCTTCGCCGTTGCGGCCGATTTCAGCATGGTCCGCATATTGGCCGGACCAAAACTGGCAACCGCGCCAGTATATTGCGATGCACTTGCCGGACGAAAGTTCGTCGGCACGGGTTTGACACTCTGTGCTCCGGGTTGGATCCAACTGAACGCGCCTCTGCTTCGGAATGGCGTTGATCCGGCTTCTACTGCCGTATCACAGTCCGAAAGCAACTGCTTTTCAATCATCTGCGCCAGGATCAGGCCGTCATCCTTCGCCTGTTTGCTCTCTTCGTTTTCCACTCCGGCTGTCTTTGTCAACCCCGCCAGTTTACTGACCATCCAACCTTCCGTCATAAGCCACATGGCATACGCTTCCGCGTATTCCCGCGTGGTATGAGTAAAGGCTGCGATATCAGTTCCGTCCAGTGTTCCTGTGAACTTCCGGTCCGGATATATCTGCAACGGCCATTGACTCAACATCTGCACCGGTTTCTTACCCCGGCGCAAAAGCCGCGAAAACGGCACCTTCTCCGACTCTGCAATAAAGATGGTATTGCCCACCTCTTGCTTCTTTAACACCAAATTAGTCTCATACATTCCTGGCATAGTTGTCCTTCCTACTCGGCTATTTTTACTCCGACACGCCGTTACTCCCTGCCCGCAATGCTTCGCATAGCGATGCAGGCGGGCGACACGTCGTTACATCTTCTGTCAGCCAAGTATCTTTAAATATTGTTCTTCCAGGGCTGAACTATTGGCGCCTTTCTTAATGAACTCTTCCTGGTTGAATATTGCTCTCGCTTTCGCGGTCCCGCTTATCGGCGGTCCCCCGGCCGGGCCTTTGCCCCTCGGCAATACCGGCGGTAGAGTAATTTTCTTCTCGGCTATCTTGGTTTTCCGCGCCCGGCGTATTTTCTGGCCTTCCATCAAATCTTCCCGCAACGCGTTGGTCCCGCGCTCAAGCGCATTCCGCGCCTTTACACCAATCTCCTCCAGCCGATCCTCCACCCGTATTTCTTGCTGCGCTATTTCACGGGCCGTCATGCTGGGGTCTTTCTCCCCTGTGCCTTCATAATCCATCCCGCGATGTTCGCGCAACCAGCAGCGGTATCCTTTCAGACTTTCATATTCCTCAACTACTTTGGAATCTTCTTTCTCAAGGTATTGCGGTAATAATCCTGTCCTCCGCGCAACATTCACCAACTGTTCATCAGATAAAGCCTCCAATGATTTCAGCCGCTCGTTTGTTTCGTTTAATTCTTTTTCTTTTTCAGCAAGGGTCGCTTCGGCGTTCTTCCTCCGGATATTGATTTCGTGGATTCGCTCATTGACTTTTTCCTGGGCGTTTTCTGTCAGACCCGGGATCTCGTCCTTTGCGATCTTCCCCTCATCCTCCGGCTTCACCTCCGTCAACTCTTCCGTAGGGGCCGCGCTCGCCGCGCGCCCATCTTCGCCCACAACTGGTTCCGTAGTTTGTTTTGCAGTTTCCCCGCCCGCGTCCGGTATAACCGCCGCGGCGACGACAGGTTCCGCATCGCCAACTACTACTGCGTTTTCATTATCCATAATGTTTCCCCCATTATTAAGGCTTGCCCTGCATAGCCGCTGTGGCGACGCAGGGTTGTCCCTTTGAATTATCCGTCAAAGTATCGGACCAGGGCTTTCCCTGATAACCACATTCTCGGGCATGTAAATAAATTTCACAAGGGGGTACTGCTCTAACGGGGACTAAAAGAGACTAACGGAGCCTAAAAGAGACAAAATAACCAAAGACAAAAAGGCGTCCGGGACCATTTCCCGAACGCCTTTTCGTTTTCCGCTTTCCAATTTCTGATTTCTAATTACTGTTTTCTCTCCTTCTTCACCTCGCGTTTCTTCCTGTTCCCCTCCTGCGCTATCTCAATAATTCTTTCCTGCGCGTCTCCCAGTGCGAACGCCTCGCCCGCGCTATACGCCCGCGCCATACCTTCCATTCCGCGTATTATCGTCTGTTCCACGGCATACTCTTCTAATCCTTTCAGCACATAGAGTATCGCTTTCAATACCGGCGTCTCCTCGTCCACCGCCAGCATCTCTTCCAATTTCTCTTTGTCTATCGTCGGTGTCCGTTCAATCATCATCCGGATCGTCCGCCGCGCCCGCCGTCCCGCAAAATAATTCTCCAGCCATTTTATCATATCTCCCCTCCTTGTTTAATTTGTAATGCCCTCTCCACATCTTCATCAAAATACATTCCGCGCCTCTTCCGTCCTATCATTCTCCGTTTCAAAAATCCTTTCTTCACCAGTTTATAAAAGAAATTTTTACTTATCCCGTATTTCTCTCTTATCTCCGCCGGCTTGATAAACCTCGCCATACTCCTCTCCTTTTTTTTCTATCCACTATGCGCTATCTAAATCGGCAATCTCCTCCTGCTCCCATACCTCTTTAATCCCGGCCTGATCTTTATTCCGTAACTCATGCCTCCTCTCGTTCTTTCGCTTTCCGGATCCGCATAATCTAAATCCGCTGTATAAAAATATCTGATTAAATCAATCGGCTCTTTCATCGCGCCCTTATCCCTGTCCACGTTCATCCAATTCTCCATCGCGTAAATCGCATTCTCACAATCCTCGCAGATAAAGAATTTTGGCGCCGTGAGCATCTTGCCGTCATCGTCCTTCTCATAATTCAATGCTGAATTTATCTTGCTCACCCCGTCCTGGATTTCCGCCCCGGGTGTCAAATTGAAATATAATCCTATCTCGTCAAATACCGTTTGTAACGTAACCGGACGGTCGTTCTCAATCCGCGGCGCGCTTGCCGCCCGACTGTCCATGAATCTATCCTCCATGATCTCGTCCGCCCGTGTCTCGGTGGAGTCAGGGTCGCCCCCTGCCCAATCAATCAATTCTTCCTCATCAATAAACTTCTCCCCACTCTTTTCCCATTTTCGGTATTCTTCCCATCCTTCCAATCGCGCGATCTCCATTTTGTATTTCAAACTGCCAAATCCAAATGATCTTTGCGCGTCGCCCCGGGCCCCGTCGTTCATCCCGTCGTTTCGCCCACTCGGGATCGCCCATGGCCCCGGCATCCCAATCCCCGGTATCTCATATTTCCCCGGCCACTCCCTGTAATAATAAACAATACCTTTAATCACGATGAACCAGGCTATAAAATAATTCCGGTCCGCCGCCGGATCCACAAACATATACCGCCTCCCCTCCGTCGGAACATCCGATCTCTTGATCACGTGCACCTCCCGATTAAATGTCGGAAACATCGCACTGATTGTCTTCTCGGCCTGACCGTAAAATCGTTCCCGGACCATTGCCGCCGTTTTCTTCCGTAAACCGGCAATGCTTTCCTTTAAGTTTCCATACGGATTGTCCTGCCCCCAAAAATAAACCACTGCCTTTCGTTCATCCACGCATTTCAATACTCTTGGAAGTTCCTCAAACCTTCTATTCTGACTACTGACTACTGACTTCCCTGGCCCGCCGTAGCCTGGCGAAGGGGGCTGACTTCTGGCTTCTTCTTTAAGAATCCATCCGTAAACATCCTCCGCTCTGCTCCCCGGCGATTGCGCTATGTATCCCTTCTCCACTTCCATCTTCCATAACTCGTCATATTCCTGCCGCGTGATCCCTAACGCCGGTCCCTCTTCCCGTTCTCCGCCATCCACCGGACATAAATACGCCATTCCCTTCTGCGCCGCCGCCGCCCCGTCGCAAAATATTTTTACCGTTGGTGAATATCCGTTTATCGGTGTAAAAGTCAGGATCGCCCGCCCAGCCCTGGTGATTAACCTGTTCCGGATCTCCTCCACCCAATCGGCCGGGATCAATTCGTCCGGTAGGATCAAATCCGCCTCTAATCCCTGCAAGGCCGTGTCCCGATCCTGCATGTAGTTCAGAAACGTGCATTCGCTATCATTCGGCGTAATAAATGAATTCTCCGAAAACCCCGTCTTCTTTTTGTATTTTATATAAGCGGTTACTGTCGCCATCTGCGTTCTCCATTCCGGCGGCATATATTTATAGAACAATGGTTGCTGATCCCTGACACTCCTCGGATTGCTCATGTGCATCGGATACACCCTGCTCCCAACCTTCTTAACCAACATTAACGCCCCCCTCTTGGCCGAATATTCCGACTTCCCCGATCTCTGTCCCCCCAGGATCAGCAACATCTTCACCGGTGTTTTATATCCCATCTTCTCCCGTAGCCGCCGACTCCATTCGTCCCATCCAAATCCAAACCGTCCCTTTAATTTCTTCTCCAATCTCTCATTCCCCCAATCAAACCCCAACAGTGCGTCGCAAACATGCCAGATCGGCGGTTCATACCCGTATTCCAGCGGATAATACTCCTCCGCCGCAATCAGGTCCGACCTCATCTTCCATAACTTTCGGACCGCATCATCTTCGCTAATCCCGTTCTGTTCCGCCTCTACGCGGATCTCCCCTAAACCCGCCGCCGGTATCACCGGATGCCATTTCATCCCGCTCATTTCAACATCCCTTCTCTCTTATCTAAAAATAAATCATCTAAGAACCAAATTATCGTTTTTGTCCGCCTCGCACGGGCCACGCGTAATACGCCGTCACCTTAGTACTGACGTCCACGAGGCCGTGGTACAGGAACACGCACCACGCATAATCCGCACCGTTCGCGTACGTAGCGCTGGACCAGTAATAATCCAACTGGACAACGTTGAAAGGATGTCCGGTCGGTAATGCAGGACAGAAATTACTATAATCAATCAGACTGCATAACTCTTGTATGGTAGGTAATCGCCAGTCTGTTTTGCCGCCATAATTTAAGTTGTTGCAACTGGATAAAGCATTAAACCATGTTACCCTTCCAAGTTGATTTGCGTTCCGTGCCCATATTAAACCGGTCAGGTTGTCCTTTACGCACTCAGTGTTAGTCTGGACGGTGAATCGTTGTTTATTCAATCGTTTTGTTTTCATGGTCTCTTCCTCTCTGTTATGTTTTGTTTCCTCTTATCCCAAAACGGCACTCCTGCCGCTTCGGATTGTTTATATAAATCCTCAATCCATTCATCTTTGTATGGTCGTTTATTTGGTCCCGTCTCCGGACCGGCAATAACCCACTTGAGTTTGCGGTAATTAAATCCGCCAAGAGGTTCCAATAGTTGAATCTCGCAAGCGGCCTTGTCATAGTCCGAGAGAAGGTAGGGTTCCAAATTCACCGGGTCCAGTATCGGTTCCACGCTGACAAAATGTTTCGCCGCCGGGATAGAAAGTAGAATCGGGATCCGTTCGTCCGCCCGTGTCTGATTCTCGGCGGTTACACCAATCCAGATATGTTTTATCGGTTCGCGGCTTAATAAAAATGATCTCGCGATTAACGGTCTCTTCGTCAAAACCAGAAATGTATGTTGTGGCGAATGTTCCATGACATGCCAAATATCCAACAGCCATTGGCCTTGCACGTCGGGATGAAAGAGATCTCCCATTGAACTGACAAATATCATGCTTGATTTTTTTAGTTTAAGCGGCTCATCCAACCTGTTCGGATGAAACGTCACGTCAAACGGTTCTTTTAAATCGTATCCAACTCTGCCGCGTAACCGCGTTTCTGCCAGTCGTTTCGCCCAGCAGTTCAGACAACCCTCGCTTTCCGGACTGCATCCCGTCACCGGATTCCACGTCGCATCACACCATCCGATCTTATTATTTATGTTCATTCCCCAAACTCCCCTTCCATCCACTTCATCGTGTAATCAATCAAACTCCGCATGAAACGAATGTCCGGATTGTCCGTCATTCCGTTCGGTTCAAAATCCTGATACATTAACTTCTCCTTGATCTTCGCAAACCCCACTCCATGTTGCAGACAAATTGACAATAATATCCCGGCCACAATACACAGTCCGGATAACGTCGTCCCCTTCTCATCCACCTGCAAAAATACTTCCCCGGGTCGCCCATCCTCATACATTCCCACCGTGATATACAACTTCACCGGCCGTGGTCCGGATTGAATCTTCACCCGATGCGTTACGCTCCTCCTGGTATCTGGTAACCGTTCTCTCATTTTCCTAGTTCCAATTCCGGAGCGGTCCCCCGCCGCAATCTCATCATTTCCCGCCGGCCGTCTTGCGCCCGGATAAAATTATCCGCAAACCCTAACACCGCATAGCCACCGGGTTCTCCTTCCTTATGTTCAAGAAATCTGACGCGGTTACGCCGGATCAATTCTTCCACTGTCATTAAATGCACCGCGCCTCTCTCATCCCAAACCACCGCCCATAATTTTTTAATTGTGTCTTCCATGTTTCACCTGCCTTTCTTATGCTGTCATTCCCGCGAAGGCGGGAATCCAGTTTCTTCAAATCGTGAACGCCTCGTCCGCCTCATCAAACCTGAAATAATGCGGCAAAAACCACATCGGAATTTTCCCCGTTTCCCCGTTCTGGTGTTTCATTACGTCCACCCACATCGGACGTCTCTGTTTCGTCTCCTTTGTCTCCGCCTCCTTCTCGTCCTTATAAACAAATATTACTACCGCCGCGTCTTGTTCCAGACTTCCGCTTCCGCGTAGATCGCTCAACCGCGGTGTTCGTTCGTTCTTCTCCACTTCCCGACTTAACTGACTCAATACAATTATCGGTATCTCCAACTCAAACGCCAACGCCTTTAAAACTTGAAGAACAAATGTAATCTCCTGGTTTTCATTCCAGCCTCGCTTCGTCTCTCTCACTTGGACTTGCTGGACATAATCAATCGTCAATAAATCCAATCCGTGCCGCGCTTTGATCATCCGGGCCCAGGTACAGATTGACCGCAACTCACGGTCCCGCGTGTTCAACCACATCGGTAAATCCTGAATTTCTTTTATTGCTTCCTTGACTTGTTCCATCTGGCTTTCCCCGGCATATCCATACGCAAGTTTTGGTAAACTCACCCCGGCCGTATAAACCACATTCCGCGCCAGGATCATTTTATCTGTCATATCCAATCCAATTCTCCCCACCTTCTTTCCGTTTTGCGCATTGAACAACGAAATACATCCTTCAATCGTTGTTTTTCCCTGACTCGGACGACCAGCTAAAATCACCAATCCGGCCTCAACTCCGCTGATCATTTTATTTAACTCACCCCATGGTGTCAGTAATCCCTTCTTCCTCTCTCCGCCCGCCTTCGCTAATTCCCAATCGGCATATAACTCGGTCAGTATGTCTTTTTTTGTCTTCTCATGGATCACTTCGTCAATGATCTCCGCAAACTTTGCCGGGATGTTTTTTAACAATTCATCACCTCTATCCGCGGTTGCGGTCTCCCCGCTGATCTCCGCGCATACTCCGATAATCCGTTCCTTAATAAATCCCTGTCGGACCATGTCCAAATAATATTCCGCATGAGCCGATGATGGCATTGCGTCCATGCACCTGTTTAAATACATTGACCCTCCCACCCTTTCTAAATCACCTTGTCTGCCGAGATAATCTGATACCGTGAGCGTGTCAACCACCATCGCCTTATCCATCATATCGTAAATTGCCTGAACGATAATCTGGTTGTGTTGTTGGCTCCATGCCGACGCTTTAAGCATCATCCGATTGTGTGAATACGGCACCACTCGTTCCGGTTCAAATAACATCGCTCCAATCGTCGCCATCTCCGCCTGTTCCATCTCTTCGTTCATTTTTTTTCCTTCCTTTTTCTTCTAAATTAATTCTTTTTCACTTCCGGAATCATTCCCTCCACAATCCCTAATCCTTCCTTCGCCGCCTCATCTTCCGGATCCGGGCCATTCACCGCATCCGGTTTCCACGCCCTGGCCGTTTTTTTTTGTAAAATTTCATCATTCCAACGTTCACCATTTAACCAAGTTGTCGGATGCGGAATAAATTTTCCACCATCCCGACACCATTGTTCGCTCTGTTTGTAATGATTAAGTCCCGTTAATATCTCTTCTATCTTCAAATCAAGATTCTTTCTTTGCCAGATCAATAACGTTTCTTTCTTTTTTATCTTTCTCGGATATGAACTCCAAAATTGTTCAAAGGAAGACGGCAAAAGGGCATGACCATCTCCTTTCCTTTCCCTTCCCTTCCCTTCCCTTCCTGCGTTCCCAAGTGCTTCCCCGTTGCTTCCCGATTTTTCTCGGGTGTTACCCAATTTTTCCCGAGTGCTTCCCGATTTTTCTCGGGTGTTACCCAATTTTTCCCGAGTCTCCGGTGCTGGAATTTCTGTCTCAAATTCTGATTCTTTCCCCATTATTCGTTGATGTTTTTTAAAGTTCACCACTTCAATATAAGCCTTGTCGTCCACGGTATATCTTTTAATGAACCCTTCCTTGTCCAATACGGTCAAAAGTTCATCTACGTTCACATCTTCGTAAGGTAAAAGTTCAACCTTGATTAACCTTGGACGGTCTTCCAGCCGACCCTTCCGGTCAGCCATTAGCCAAAGACCGATAAATAATAACCTTGTTTGTGCCGGTAGATCCGCCAGTTCTTCATCCTTAAAGAATTCTGGCTTTATTGTCCTTATTCTCATTTTTCATTCCTTAATTTTAAGATTGCAACGTAATGGGCCTGTTTGTAATGAAGGATTTTCTCAATCTCTGTCTCAATCAACTTCAACTGAATCCGTAGTTTTTGCGCATCCATATCCAGTTTCGCCATCTCAATCAGATATGAGTTTTCCGTCTGACACATTTCCGACGCTTTTTTCATCAGTTTTTCCTTTCTTTTGTTGGCAATCAATCAAACGTGCATTCGGCCTGTTCCAATTCATTCTTGATCTGTTCTAGCCGGATATACTCCTGTTCCATCATCAGCGCCGCCTCTGAACAACGGCTCTTGGCCTGTTTAATCCTGCTCTCCTGCTCCCGCACGCGCAGTTGCAGTTCTTTCACTCGGTATTCTTTCTCCTTCATTCTTTACCTCCACACCAGGCGTGTTACCAAACTCCCCGTGCCCGCGGCAGTCTTCCAATAAAATCCCATAGTGCCCCTCCGGAATGGACCAGTTTTTCGGCCGTAATCTCCGTCCCGAGAAAAGTGGAATTTTTTGGAACAAAATTCTCATTCGTCCTTACTCTTATCACTATTCTTTCTCCGTCTTTCTCCGCCTCCATGTATTTGCGGTTTTTTTTGTAAATCACCGTCACAAACGCCGACTTGCTAGAATCCCCTACGATGCCCGCCGTTTGATAATTCCCGCCCCCCCTTGTCTTGACCTGTATGGCCGCCTCGGCGACGCAGGGCGCCCAATCCACCCCACATAAAACCGCCATTTTTTGGGCTCCGGCGGTCGTATAGGTAATTCTCCGATCTACAAACTCATAGTCCGTTCCGCGCACCAGTTTTTTTTTGAAATCCGCAACGGTCTTTCTCGGAAGTCCTAAATCCTTCGCCAGTTTTTCTTCATCAACCGTAAAACTCATATTCGCCTCCTGTCTTTTTCTTCGTTCACTTCCCCTTTGCTGATAATTTTGTCCGCTCATAAACCCATTTGTGTTTCCAAGGGCCCGTGCCACACCCGCGATCCCCCCCCCTCCCTTTCACACGCATCTGTCTTAAATTCATGGCGCAAAATTTCCTTTGCACCTGTCCCGGCCTCTCGCTCCCTGGTTAGCCGGCGCCATGGTAACGACGCATAATCTTTATTATGTGTTCTAATTGCGTTTCCTGTTTTCTGTTGTAACACGTTGCTCTTTAAATGTTTGCCTTGTTATTCTGTAAATCGCTTAGAGTAGTTGAATCTGTCCCCTTTTGGGCGCTCTCATTCTGATCAATGTTGACGGGCATTGCGTCAACCCGGTGGGTCGTCTGCCCTATCCTGTTTTCCGGGCCTTGTTTGTCCGGATCCGTGCGGTCCATCATATCTGATTTCCCCGGGTCATAAGGTATAGCCGAGTCCAAGATCGCAGCGCTTGGCTTGTCCTGGACGTGGTTTATTTCATCCGGAGCCCGGTTTGCAGCGGTTTCTGTCAATTCCGCAGTTGCCGGCTCGTCAGTTGCCACCAATTCCGCCTCAACCGCCTTTTGTTTTTCCGCCGCTCTCCTCAAACCCATCAGATATTGTTCAACGTCGTCATGACTGACTCCATGAGTTACTTCAATTCTCTGTGTCGGTCCGCCGGATAATAACTCTGCCTTGTCGGCCAGGATGCCAAGCAAGATACCTAAATCCTTGACCGGGATCTTATCCACGCTGTCCCGGGTGATCTGGTCAAGTATTGCTTCCAAACATAATCGCGCGGCAGACCGGCACCGTTGCGCTATCTGTTGCTTTTGTATATCTATGCTCGGCGCCTCACGTTCCCGAACGGCCAGAACCGTATTGGGACTGATACCCAGAATCTTTCCAATCCGGATTGCGCCCAAACCTTCTGCCGATAAATATACGACAGCCTTATACTTTTCAGAATTATGAGAAAAAAGACGCTCGCCGGTAAAGTTACCATTTGCCTCTTCTTCTTTTAAAACAGCTGGAAGGAAATCAGAAAAAAACTCGCTTTGACTCAATAATGATGTTGGCTGTGTCATATAGATTGTTGTTCGGTTAAAGATAGTTTGTGAGTTGCTAAAAAAACACGAATACGCTCGGCAGCGGCTTGCCAGGTTGGTGAACGAAATTCATAATAATAATCACGGGGCATTGGAGGTTTAACAATTCCCAAAAAAACACCGTTGGGCAAACGGCGAATATCAATGCGTGTAATATCGGGATGGGGATAATTCATCGGTGGATCTCCTTAACTGTTACTTTGATTTTTCCTTGGCGCAGATCGGCACCCAGGGCACAAAAAGCGGCGGGAGTGAGGTCAATGATAATACCTTTGGCAGTTGGACCATTACCGGGACCGTAATCAATTTGTTTGACTATGATGGATTTACCAGTGGCAGAATTGGAAATGCAAAAAAAATGCCCAAACTCGCGGGAGCGGCGGGCACATGTAAGCGCGGATTCGTCGTAGGGCCGGCCAGATGCGGTCAGGCCGGTATGATTACCCTCTCGGGCACAACTGGCACGGGTATAATAGGTGGCAAAACCTGAGTCAGCACAAACTCCACAGACTAATATAAAAAACAAAAAAAAGTCAAGCAGAAATATGAGCATATTCTACACAAGCGATTGCGTAGAATATATCTTATGTCTACTAACTTTTGACACAAGAACGCAACCGGTTGGCCTTTGGTAATGCATTATTGGATTAACTCCACAAGCGGAGCGTTGTTGCTCCGTGTTTGACCGTGATATGATTGGAAATAATCATTATGAGTCTTTTGATAGGATAGAAATTACCAGATTTCATGATTTCGTCAACAACAATCTTCAAAAATCTTTTACCCCCTGGCGGCCGGGCTCTGGAGTGTATCCCCGCGGGCCCGGCCGCTTGTGTTATCATTTGACCGCTTCAATAAGGGTCATTGTTGCAAACGATATAATGCTTATTGTTATGATTAAAAAAAACATGGTCAATCTCCTGGCGCGGAAAATCGTGGCAGAAAACAATTATCCAGCTTGCCGGTTTTGCGGTTCAGGTTGTTTATAATACCGCATACATCATGCAGAAAATTGAAGTTGTCGGCCTTTAATAATTCGCCCAATTTAAGAGGGCATGAAATATGCGCCGCCATAATATCCATTTCAGTGCCCATCCGGTCTTTAATGTCAATCAAGGTTTTCGCCCGGTTGATTATTTCAATACATTTATCTTGGTCGGTTTGTGTGATTTTCTTCCAGTTTATCATCTTATGTCTCCTATTTTGCGGACCGGGCCCGCTTGGTTGCTTTCTCAACGATTGCGTCAATGTCTTTGTGCGGCTTGGCGATCCAGACAGCCAGGATCTCTTCCCGTTTAAGCGCCAAGGCACGGGTGCGCGGATCGTAATTGAGTTGATCCATGACTGCCGCCGGATCCACTTCAACATAACTCTTATTGTTAAAGGTTACGGCAACATCATCCGCATTAAACACACTGATCCGGGCCTTATTATCCAGGACAACGCCCTGCCCTTGCGCCAGGGCCAGGACAACTAGCATTTGAATGTTTATCATGCGAGTTTCGCCCCCATTATATTAAGATCGTCAACCGTCCAAACTTGGTTGCCGACCAGATTGACCTGATAACGGAGTTTATAGGCGGGCGCGTCATGATCGTCTTTGCCGGCACGGACCAGCTCAACGATATGTTTGCCGATTTGAATCTGCGTTCCGGATTTAAGATTTTCCGGAAGATTACCGAATTCTGATTTTACTTGTTTTGACACGGTACACCTCTTGCCCGTTATAATGAGCAGGAAGTATGCCAAGTCAAGCGGTTGTGTTAGACTTTCTTCGGGTAGGATTTTCGGCTGGCGCGGATCCGCTTATAATATGCGCTATTACCGCGGCTTTTAACCTTACCGGTCCCGGATTGGCCACCTTTGCGCCCAATCTCGGAAAGTATCTCATGAACCAGTTTTGGGCTAAGTTTTCTCATTTCTGATTCTCACTTTATCGTTTATGCAAGCGGTTGTGTAGATTATTATAAATATATTTTACTGATTCTGTTATTCCGATTCCTATGGCTATGATCGCAATGCTAACAATATTAAACGCGGTCCGGAATACAAAAAGCGCAAAAGCTAAAACACCGCCGATAATAAGAAGAGCAATTAAAATATTCATGCCTTATTTAGAAGCAAGAATAATACCAAGACAACGGCTTGTCAATGATTATTTCAATATTTCTTGCAGAATGGCGCCCTTTAGGGCCCGGGTAGGCTGGCGCATATAGTTCCGGATCTCGGGCGGCGCATAGGCGATGCCGGCCTTCTTCATAAGCGCCTCAAAATGCGTCCAGCGATACCGTTTCAATTCCAGCTCCGGATCCAACGGGATCGGGATCCTTTTCATTTTTTCGTCCAGGGCCGCGCCTTCAATCAACTGGGCAAACTCATCTTGGGTCAATTTACCGCCCTTCCCCAGCCGCAGGACAATCTTCTCTTCTTCAATCCGGATCTCCGCCTGGCGGTCCAGTGTCGGCATTATAGAATTGCGCATGCGCTCCCGGTAGCCATTATTTGATATTTTAACATATCCTCTTAGCCCTGGCGTATGGCTTAAAATCTTTTCCCATTTAGTCTTTGGTAACTCATCCACGCGCGATTGATCTGGCATGCCGGCGATACTGCCAAAAAGTTTATTTAAACTATAAAACCCCATAGCCTTCAATCCTTCCGCACCGCGGACCTGGGCCTGGTTCTCGTCCAAGGCAAATCGTTGCCGGTATTCGTCATACGGATTGCCGCCGGTCAAGTAATTACCCCAATCGCCAATAGCGCCAACAACCGGATTGATCCCGGGCAACTGGCCGGCCGTGTACGCCATTAAATCGGTCAACATGTGCAATTTCGGCGCTTCGCTTAAATCCCCTACCGTGGACCGCAGGAATACGTCAAACGCCGCGCTGAACACCCGCTCGCTCTCCGATAGCGGCAGGGTCAAATACATAACCTTATGCTCCGCCCGATCGTACCATCCCAAGGGAAGACAATGACTATTTCGCCGGTCAAAATCGCTCGGTCCATCCTGGTATTGCTTTACACCATCCGGCATTTCGTCAAACCGTTTCTTTAATAGCAATCCAATCCCGCCGCCAAATAGCATATATAACCCCAGGCGCGGGATCAGGGTTCGCCGGATCAGGTTCAATGTAGTCTCCCAGGGCCGGCCTTCCCATCCGCCGCCGCCAAAGAAAGCCCACCCAATAGACCGCAAACCTTCCTTCCAGGGATTAAAGAACATCCGAACAAGCTCCAGCATCCGCGCACCGGCGCCTTTCTGCCAGAAATTAGGCGATCCAGACCAGGTATGCGCCGCGATCAATTTCTTCCACTCCGGCTCATTACTGCGCCGGTCCATTCGGATCATACCGTTAATCTTCGTCATACTTTCTGATACCGGCCCCGCGGCCGCGATTGAGTCCCAAATCACTTGTGTTACAAATCTTTTCAACGCCGATATTTTATCCGGCGCATGTCCAAACGATTGTAATTTCTGTTCGGATCCCGCCAAGGCGTTGCCGCCATAATAAACCCCCTGCTGTCCCACAAATCCGCGCCGAAGCGCATCTTGGCCGATAGTGTTCGGCGCGCCGCGGTAGATACTCACGGCCGCTTTGAACGCCGGATAAGCATACCGCGACCAGGCCCCACCCGGTAATCCGGGCACCCAATTCATCCAATCCCGGCTCACCCCTGGCATAAGCACGTTATAGGTCCGAATATCGCGCCAAACATTTCGCACGATAAACGTCGGATTAAATCGCGTCAGAATACCCTTTTGAACATTAAACATTGTAAAGGCAACTTTCATCCACATCTGGACCTCATCAGCCCGCGCAAACATGAGCGAATCAACCAGGACCCTCGGACCATAATACCCGGTCAATTTACCGTCATGCAAAACCGTCACGGTCCCCACTTTGTCATTATCAATTATCTTGATCTCCATCCGTTGCTCGCCCTTATTAAACACTTCCTCTGCCGGCTGCCATTCATTCTTAAACGGCGATCCATCCGACATTAACCCCTGTAATACACTATATTTCATATTCTCGCGCTCGGCCATAGAGATCAGCCGCATCATCTTCTGGACCGTTGCCGTGTACGGGCTCGCCACAGGAAATAGCGTACCGTACTGCTTGAATATATGACTTGTAATTCCGCTCCCAAACCGCGTTTCAAACATGGCCTTCAATGTATCTTCCGGCGGCGTCCCCAGGCGATTAACCTGGAATGTTGCGTATGCGTCCCGGGCGTCCAGATCCGCCATCATATCTTCGCCGTATATATTATAATGCCTTAACCGGTCCAGGGCCTCTTCCTTATATACTGCCCGGAATCGCTTTTGCAGTTCTTCCATCACGTTAAACGCCACGCCGGACCGCTTACGCATTTCGGCTAGCATTTCACCGCTTGACTTGCGATCATAACCCCAGGGCCGGGCGATCTCCCCAGCCGCCGGCCGGTCCAATAACACCCGTAAATGGAATAAATATTTATCAAAATCAATTATCTCCAGGCTGGCCTTAAATAGCGGCTTCATAACCTCGTTTTCCATCCGCAGCATCGCCCCGTTCTGCATTGGCGCCCGGTACAAATACCGCTCCATGCCTCCCAGGGCTTTCCCCATCAGGTCTTTATCCGCGATCTTGACAATCCGCTGTTCCAGGGGCCCGAGTTCCCGGTCCACTTGTTGCCGGGTAATATCCTTCCATTCCCGCCAAGTCCGTTCGTTCATCTTGTCTGCCCAGGATTGCATATCCTTGGCGGATTGCTTCATGTCTTCGGTCATTATCCGGTCCCGGTTCTCATAAGTTGAACTGGTCTTTATATCATCCATCACCTTCTCATAAGCGGCCCGAAATTCCGGTTTGCGTTCCATGTAGGCGTAAAACATACGGTAGAAATTCGGCGCGCGCTTTTGGACCGCAGCCGGGTTATTTAATAGGACCGACAAAGTTTCAGCATACATTTCATGCGGTGTATTGTTAAAATAATCCGGGATCTCTGCCGTCCCATGCCACCAGGCGATCATACCCCGCAATTCATTGACTACATCGCTATACCGGACCAGGCCCTCTGACTCCAGGGCATCTTCAACTTTCTTTGCGTAGATCTCTTTGATCTTCGCCAGTAATAGTTTCTCATCCGGTTTCTTCCCCAGGACTTCCCGGGCTTCCTTTTGCGCTTCGGCCCGGAATGCCTTCCGGACTTCCGGCGCTAATCCCTCGTCATCCCCGGGTTTCATCGGAAACGATTTCTTCATAAAATTGCTCAACGTCGCTATATGCGCAAAAATGTTACCGCGGCTACGAATTACTTTCAGCGGATCCCAATCGGCCGCGTGGCCTATCTCGTGCGCCATAACCGACGCCGCCCACCAGGCCGGCTTCCCGGACCGCGCCTGGCGCAGTTCGTCCACCTGGCGCTCGTATTCCTCTTTGATCAGTTTCTTGGCCGTCTTCGGATCCGGACCGCCCATTTCGCCCGGCTGCCCCATTATATTCTTTGCCACTTCCTGTAATATTTCCGCCTTTTCGTAACTCGTCACCAGGTCAAACGTGCTGGCCTTAATTGTTATCTCGGATTGATCCCCGGACGGACTGAAATACCCCAACATACGCATACGGCGCTTTGTCCTGGGGAATTTACCGGTCAACTCTCGGACCACCTGGACCAGTTCCGGCATTTCAATCGGGAATACGCTATAACCCGGATCATCCGCCGGCGGGAGATTACTCGCCGGCCGGCCGTAGTCTTCCCCTATCCCAAATATACCCGATTTCTCTATCCGCTCCCGGACCGTCTCTTCCGGCGCTGGTGGCACTTCTATTGCCGGTGGTCCGGCCTCGGGACCGGCGGCCGGCGCGCTTACTTCTACCTTCTGCCTTTGTGCCTCTGTGCCTTCCGTAATCCCCTTCATCTCCGCGTTACACGTCTCAATGATTGCTGCTTGCATACCGGCCAGTTTGGCCGCCTTCTCGTCCCCCAGGGCCGCCCTGAACATTTCCGGCGTGATCACCGGGATCTCGTTTGCCCGGGCCCAAGCCCCCAAAACCTTCGCCGCCTTCTGGATGATCGCATATTCCTTCTCGTTCCCATATTCCGCCGGCGCTTCTCCTAAACGCATTGAACGCCCGGGCATACCAAATGTTGCGCCTTCCAGTTTATCGGTTCGCCTTACTCCTGAATTATAAAGCGATCGCCCGTCATATAAAAACACATCCCGGATCGTACCTTGCCTTACGGCTTGCTCTAATAAATCCTTATATTGTGTAAATATGGGCTCGGATATACCGCCCACAAATATATCCACCGTACCGGTATTTCTGGCAAACGATCTGATCAGCGCCCAGGCTCGCTTTGGATTATTCAATATAACTTTGTCAACTTCCGCTATTCCCTGGACTATCCCGCCGCCCGGCCCTTGTCCGCCTGAAATTCCGATCAACATTATTTTATTTTGATTGCCGCCGATGCTATATTGTTTGATAATATCCCATACGTTCTCCGGCGATCTGATTTCTTTTCCAAGTGCGGGATGGGGTATATCCGGCGTTCTTAATTTGTCCGGTTGAGTTTTAATCTCTTCGGCTACTACCGTTCTCTGGATCCCGTCCGAACTGGCGAATGAATATTCCCCGTGATTACCGACCATGCTCCCTTTATATTGCGGACCTATTTCTTGCGAAAGTCTCCGCTGTGTTAATAAATCATCCTTGGACATTTGAGTTATACCGCTCGGGTGATTATGAAAATCAAATGCCAGGGCGTTATATTCTTGCGTCAACAATTTGACTACATCGGTAATTTCCCGGGGTGCTTTTGGCAAAACTACACAGCCAGGCAATCGGCTGGCGTAGGGTAAATCAAAGACAACTATGCCGTCCTTGATAATTAAGAATCTGAATGTTTCCAGGCGGGCGTTGCGCGCGGTCTTGACTAATTCATCTATTCCGGCGGCGCGTTCTACTCTTTGACCGATAAGCGACGCGTGCGCGGTCTTGCTTAAATTATAAGTAATACCACGGCCGACAATATTAAGGACTACTTTGCCGCCGGATCGTATGCGGCCGGATCCCAGCCCACTATTGTAAACTGTTCCGATTTCTTCTTTGGACTCCCGTATGGAGCCCGATTTGACCGGTCCAGTATTCCCGGCCATCTGGATTTCCTCTTTGGGCGACCGTATGGTGCTATTGGGTCCACGAGCATTATCACTTCCTCGCTGGATTTCTTCAAGCGCTTGGATTGCTTGTTCTGCGTTGGCTCGCTTGTCTTCGCCTGGTCTTTGTTGGTAGTCATAATTAAATTCCTGTTGTTCCGGTTTATAATCTGCCCTCTTATCCAGAAGCATACCGCTTTCTTTTGGTTTGTCAATGCCAAATAATCCTCTTTGCTCCGGACCGGCCTGTAACTTCTGCGCCGCCTGGTCCAACTTGGACTTGCCGCGCGTTACCTGGGCAATAAACTTATCCCATCGGACTTTTGCCTCGGGCTCCTTGATCCGGCCGGCAGTTATGGCGTCCACCAGGGCCGCAGCCTTGCGCTGGATCTCCTGGCCGGCCAGTAGATCCGTATTAAACTGCGCCTGGGCCTGGCGTTTGCTTCCGGCTACATTGTCCAATAGGGTCCGGAAGGCGGTCTTGCTGGCCGACACTCCCATACCCCGTAACTCCGACACTTCCCCCGCCCTCGCTTGTCCGGCGTAGTTCTCCGGCGAAGACGGATACCCCGCCACTTCGGATTTTACCATTTCCGCGTCCAGATCTTCCAGGGCGCTGTCTAATTCAGTTTTGGTGCCGGCTTGGCCGGCCGTGTCGCCAGGTGTTCCTGGTACTTGCGGTCCGATTCCCGCTCCTCCGGCGTCATTTTGTCCTGTCCCCCTTTCTCCTCCTGGGCTAACAGATTCAGCGCCTTTAACAATTCTAATTTGCTCGCTTTCATTGATCCCTCCTTTTAGTATGCGTTTTAAAATATCAAGTTTCTGGCTTTCCGGTAACTGCCCGGCAAACATATCCGTCGTGGTCCGGTCTATCTTGCTGACATAATCCGCGTATGCCTTCAACTTTTCTTTCAGCCATTTTGCGCTTTTACCGACCAGAATCAATTTTAATACTTCCTGTTGTTCCGGCGTTGCCTGTCTGTAGAAATCCTGTTGTTGGAAATATTGGTCAATACTTCCGACCTCATTGGCAATCACCGCCCGTTTGGCTTCCAATATATGCGGCATTAATGCCGCCAGATCTGGGATTATATCAAACTCCGGCTTGTCCACTTTAATCTTTATCAGATCCCCGGCCGCCTCGGTTAATCCGTTTATGATCGGCTTTACCCCGTATTCATCCGCCCGTTCAAGTAACTGGATCGCCACGTCTATCTTGTCTGGACTGTCCCGTAACATGAGCGCAAAGACCGCCTTCCGGATCCGGTTGACGGCTTCCATGTTCGGCTGACCTTGGGAATCGGTCAATCCCACACTGTCTCCGGTGCTGGCTATAAACTTCTCCACGAACGGCCGATTATCCATTGCCAGAAGATCGCCACTCTCGGGTACGTTCAATGCCGGTAATAAGTTTTGCGTTTCCAGCATATCGGCGTCGGCCAGGGCTTTCTCCGTTGGCGACATTTCCATCGCCGCGTGTTTATTTGATAATCCCGCGAATGTAGCCGCATCGTTCCCCGGGTATATTTCCGCCGCCCTTGCCAAGAATGGCTTGGTCATACCCGTCGGCGGCGTTCCTAATCCCGTTACTTGGGCCATCGCATTATTAATATCATTAAATTGTTTACGGCGTTTATCATTGACCGGAAGATTTAATACATCTTCTATCGTATCCAGCCGCCCGTATCCGGCCACCGGTGCGCCTGTTTGTGCATCTAGTATTGGCGCGCCGCGATCGGCGGTTTGTGAATCCATGAGCCAGGAAGGCTCAAATTTATTTAATCGTTCCAGACGCGCGCTATCATAGGCCACTCGGCGCCGATCCCGCGCTTGTAATCCGCTTAAATTGGCATTTACCCTGTTTCGCGCCTCGGTTATAGCCGGATTATCCAAATCTACCCAAGTCCAATATCCCTCTGCTTTCTTGCCGGGTTCCGTGGGTGCCGATACTGTAAAGTCCGCCGCTCCGGTTGGCCGGGTTATGACTGGCGCGGCCGGTGCCAATGGGATCTCTCCCCGGAACATAGCGGCCGTCTGGGCCGCTGCCGTCTGTTCTACCGCCCCAGGCGCTTCGCCTCCGATTCCACCCGGACTCGGCCCCAATTCCCGCCCGGGGACTTGTCCTTGCGCTTGAAGTATTCCACCTGGCGCAACCGGTTCTCCGCCTGGGCCCGGTCCGGGTACGGGCCGCCCAGGTTCTTGCCCTCCTCCGATAACACCTTCCACCCGCCTTTGACTTTCCTGATCATATATGCCTCCTGGTTCTGCGCCCGGCAACATTCTTCCTGCTTCTGTCGCCGGTTTAATTATATTTGATTTTCTAACGTCTGATAATATATTCCTTAAAACCGGAATCATATCTACCCAATTACGCCGTTCTGAAATCTGAACATCTAAACCCTGTTTTCCCTTGGCATAAGGTCCTGGTTTCTGTCCAAGTTCGGTTAAAAGACCGTTTACGTCCTGTACTAATCTAACTTCACTTTCATTTCCCTGATTTGACGCCACCCGCCGTACCATATCCGGAAATTCCTTTGTAAAACGTTCCGGTGTCCAATCGTATTTCTGATAAAATGCCCTTGGAAGTATATGGGCCGCGGCGGCGGATCCGGCGCCAAACGCCGCAAAGCCGGCTACTGTTCCAAGCGTCTGTAACGTCTTCTGACCAGCGATTTCTCCGACTGTCTCTGTCGGAGCAACTGTCGGCATTTCTGCCGCGCCGTATGTTACGCCCGCGCCGGCGGCGGTTGCTGCTCCCCTTAAAACCTTCTGCCCCAGGGTCCGGGCCGCCACTTCCGGTAATATCTTCTTCGCTATCTTTGATCCTATACTTGCCACGCCGGCGCCGGGTGAAGCAACAAACCCCGCCACCGTCCCTAAAATGTTTGCCAGGTGATCTGATAATGATGTGGCCTTTTCGGGTTCTATCGCCTGGGCCATTTCCCAGGCCCGGGCCACTTCCAGCGCGGAAGTCTTCCGCTCTTCCGGTGTCATTTGATCAGCCCGGTCTAAATCGCGCGATAAAACATGCCGACCGTAATAAGAAAATCCGGCGGCGGGCGCGTTCATTGCCGCCGTTTCCAGCGCGGACTTGCCCGCTTTTACCATAAAACTGCTTTCGGCCGGTTTGCCGGGAGTAACTAAACTCTCATAAGATTTTCTATTTTGAACGTTATTCAGCGCATTATTCAATTCCACCTTATATGCCCTCTGGCCTTCTGTCTCTACGGGCGCAGTTGTTACCACTTGCGGCGTTGATGATACTCCGGTCGTCGGTACTGGCCCCTGTAATCCCGGACCTGGTTGCTTCGCCCAAGGTTTATCCCCCATAGCTCCTTGAGCGTCGGGGGACACGTTCACGGTAACAGGCAATGCTCCTATCCCGGGATCGCCCAGGGGATCTACTCCCGGGTCTCCCATCGGATCAATAGCGGCATTGGCCTGGACCCCCGGATCCCCCATAGGATCCTGCAATCCCGGATCGCCCGTCGGATCTGTTAATTTAGTGTTCATTATTTTCTTGACTTGTCAACCGCTTGCGTTATCATTTGATCAGAAAAGGAGAAATATACATGAAATACATCATTATCATTCTCGCGCTTCTTCTGACCGCGGCCCCTGGCCGCGCGGAACTGAACGATCCTGAATTATTAACCGATTTAAGCTCGTTTGTAATCGGGACCTCGTTTGATTTTAATGTTTCCGATATAAATATCAGCACCGAAAATTTTGAATATTATGTACTCCGTAAACTGCAAAAGGAAGGCATTGAAGCGGTAAATGTGGCTCAACTTAAATACGCTGATATTCAAAAGCCGGCCGCAATATTTATTTCTTTTACTTTTCATTATGACACGAATCTTAATGAACGAGTTTATTATTCTATTGACATGGATGTTCATCGCATAACTTATATTCCTGAATTTAAGAAAATTATTCCTGTTCTTGTTTATGACGATCATAGAATGGGTTGCTCCCATATTAAAAATATAGACAACATGCTCAAAGCATCATTAGACGGCATATTTGCCGCCTTCCTGACAAATTGGCGTTCTGTTAATAAATCCATTTCAACTTCCTCTGGTATCCGCTTCGTCCTGCCCGTTGCCAATACTCCCGGCCAGGGCATGACACTCGTTGATCCCCTGGGCGATCCCGGATTAACTTCTCCGCCTGTAAAATAAATTATATCCAGGTAATACTTCCGTCCGGATTACGTTTATAACTCTTCTTGGCTGTTGGTGAATAATAAGTCCCGGCCGCTTGTGTCGTTGCTGCCGGCGCGGTTGTTACTGGCGCCGGCGCAGGTTCGGCCCCGGTTTTATTTTTATCGCTGATATGTTTCAATAACTCAACAAGTCGTACGTTTTCCTGTTTCGCTTTCTCTATCCCCGCCAGGTCGTGCCCTGCTGCGATAATACGGTCATTCTCCGCTTTCATCTTTGCAATCCCTTCCGCTCCGCCCAATTTAAGGATTGTATTCTCGCGTTCTGCGTCTATTGTGGCCTGGTGTCTTTGCATTTCAGCGTCAATCTTGTCTTGAGCAGTTCCCGCCCCAACATCAACTCCGTATTTCTTTGCCCCCGCGTTTGTTCCCGCCACCTTCTCCCGGGATTCTGCTCCAATCGTCGCCACCTGGCCCATGGCCATCGCCTTGGCTATATCCCCGCCCTCCTTGATCCTGGCAAATTCAAGGTTGGACGCCGTTGCCGCCGCCTGGTTCCGCATTTGTGCGTTCTGCTGGATCGTCATTTGCGCGGCGCGCCGATCCGACACGCTATTCATCCTGTTCGTCGCGGTGTTCAATAGCGCCTCGTCTTGCAGGGGAGTTAATCGCGCCTGGGCGGCCTGGGCTAAGGTCTGACTCTCGGGCGTAAACCCGGCACTCGCTATGGTGCCCCGTAAGGTCCCCGGACCGTACTGCTTTATCCCCTTGGCCTCCGCCGCCGCGTTCGTGGCCGCCGCAAAATTCCATGCCGGGCTCGCCGCGGCCGCCGCGGGCTGCTGCAATATCGCTGGCGTGGGCGGACGGACTGTGGGTGCCGAAAACGGATTTTGTCCGCTTCCCGCCATCACTCCGGCCGTGTATGGATTCGGTCTTCGTGATAACATATCCTGCACTTCTTGCCTCCGCGTTGCGTCGTCCATTATTGACGGGTACCCGGTCGTGCCGGGACCGCGGACCGGATTACCTATGGGCGCCATCGGTGGTCCCCCGGCTTGCCCTTCGTAGCCCCCCGGGCGAAGTAGAGTCTGTCCTGCCGTAACTCCCAGATTATATCGCGTCGGTCCCGCCTGCGTCAACGCCTCTCGCGCCTTCCGTCTCCGCTCCGCCTCTTCATCTACATATCCCATCGTCCCTATTCTCATATTATCGTATGCCATATTCGCCTCCTTCGGTTCCTCCGTCCCGCCATAGTTCTTGAACGACGGCGGATCTTCCTAATTTCCAGTTTCTAATTTCTTTCCAGCATCCCACTTCGGCGGATCTGCCGGACACTTATTCTCCGGTTGCGCCCGCCACCGACCAAAACAACATCCTTTATACAAAGCGCATTTATGTCCGTTTTCTGTCGCGTGTTCACAAGTCTTACATATTTCAAACCGCTTCTTTGATAATTCCGTGTCCTCATTCAGCTGCGCCGGCGGCGGTTGTTGATTACCTTCCTGAAAAATAAATTTCTGCGGTCCTTCGGCCTTGTTCAGGGCAGGCATAAATTCCGGCTCTATCTTTGTGTCCCATTCGTAACCGAGTGGACAAATAAAATCCACTTCCACTTGTTCAATTAAATGCTGGGCCACTTCCTCACGGAATCGTTTGCCTCTATCCTTTGCCCGACATAGTGTGCAATGTAATTTCCCGCGGCACACCGCTTTTGTTAAATCGTATTTTATCATAGTTTTGACACCGTTATTGTAAGATTGGCGTAAAATGCTGGCGGAATCCATACCGGTGGCATACCCCCGGAATAATAACCTTCAGACCATACTGGTATGACAGAAGATCCGATAGGCAGATGTTCATCATCCAACGCTATGGGAGTTCCTGTTCCACCATAACTGGGAGCGTAATAGTAACCAATATAACCACTCCAAAAACCAACATTTCCAGAGCAATCAACACTTACCCAACCTTGTGTTCCCCATTGCCAGTAATAGTTGCAAATTGTTCCCCATGGTCCGCGTCCCGCATTACCCGTTTTCACAAACGGTATATATCCGTAATAAGGACAATCTAAATAAAAATTAAAACCTTCGCCTTCTGCCTCTATCTTCAAATATACAAGTCCTCCGGTGCAAGTCGTTGCTTCAATGAATATTCCATTTGGATACGGACAATCCGGCACGTCATCCGGCCATGCATATCCACCACTCCCGCTCCATGCACTGCATATCCCGCGAATAAATTCCCACCATTCCGGGTCCACATTTGTATTCTTGTAGTTAATACACTCAGGTGGTTCACATCCTATGATGATGATCGGACCATAAATACAATTTGACGATTTAGGATTATATGTCCACGCCCGCACAAGCTCTGGCACCCCGCTGGCTGCCATGCGTATATCGCCACCTGCAGTTCTCCATATAGGACTCATGTCGGACACCCCGTTACCGCAGTAAAGAGTGTATTCCAACCACTCTCAGTTCCGACCGACGTTAATGACCCATTTGCGTAAGTTAAAAGTTTTGTTTTGTATTGAAGTGCGTTGGCCGCATATTGCATACTGGAAATCACCGTAACCGTTCCTGTAAATCCATTTCCATCCTCAATATCAAACGGCCGGTAAATGCTCAAAATACTTGCCACACCAGCCGTAACCGTGAACCGATAAAGCCGATAATATTTATAAGTCGCACTATCCGCTGGAACACTTGCGCCAACTAATACCGTCATAGTGTTGTCCGCTATTGTTCGGCGGACATAGGTATAATTGTTATTAGCTACCGTCAAATCCGTCTGTGCCACCGCAATCCGATCAATTTCCCCGGCATATATCCGCACCAGATCCGGATCATCTCCGGCCGGATTGATTTTATATCCTAAACTGGCCTTTTCAAGGTCAAGTCCTCCTCCTCCGCCCGTGATCCAGCCGGCCCCCCGGCATAATCCGCCGGCCTGACCGACCGCCGCGTTAAGTTGATCCAGTTGTTCCTGCAACCGCGCTACCATCGCCCCTAGTTTTATTTCATTTGCCATATCTTATTCTTTCTTCCCAATTTCTACTTTCTAATCCCGTCCTACGTATCCGTCGCCCCGGGACTCCAGTTCCCGTAACTCCTCACAATCTGCGTCGCATGATATTGCATCACACCCAACACCGTTCCGACCCGTTCCGGTCCCTTGCTGTCATGGTCCCCACCGTTTATCCCGTTCCAACATGCATCAATCGTTCCCCATACATCCTTCACGGCAATCGTTATCTGCCGCCATTTATATCCGGTCGCGTCCGCGCTATCTATCCGCCTTTCCCGGTCATTTAATGATTTTGTCCACGTTCCTAAAGTCCCTAAAAACGTACTCTTCAAGGAGTTATCGTTCGCCACTTTCTGGATCAAAAAATTAACCAATCCTTTATATTCCGCCGGCTCCTTTGATACTCCATTATTCGTATTTGCAGTCAGATTGGCCGCCGACACTGCCGCGTCATACTGTGTTTCCGTTGCGTTGACTCCCCGACCATAAAATGATGTTCCATACTGATCCACATAACTCGCGCTTACATATACATATATTCCCGTCTTCACCCGCCGGATCGTCTCATATTTATTCTGAAATTGTGTTGGACGTTGGATTACTTCAACCGTTGTCCCATCCGCTAATACCTCCGTCTCTAATGCCGCGCCCTGCGTGTTTAACACCGCCGCCATCTCTGCCAGGGCCGTCTTCTCAAAACTCGTTGCGGTCTGGTTAATCGCTGTTCTGGTTCGTTCCTGCGTTCTGACTTTACCGGCTTCGGTCGGGAGATTCTGGCTTTCCTTTATCTCCCCATCCGCCAATGTTGGACTTGCCAGCACTGTCCCTTCGGTGTGCAATGCTAAAATGCTGCTTTCTGCCGCCGATTTCTCGTAACTGGTTTCTGTCTGATCCTTGACCGTTACCACTTCTTCCGTGGTCTGGGTCTTCCCGGACTCCGTTGGCCGGTTCTCGTTCCGCTTGATCGTCCCGGGCGCCGCTGTCGGTGTTGTCAGGGGTGTTGTGTTCTCGGTATGAAATATTCTACTCGCCGACTTGG
>Ga0247842_10001363_pt1 | contig 41420 bp, 36 predicted proteins | sample LaCruzMarch2015__3_FD_192411 | JGI IMG/M metagenome (GOLD analysis project Ga0247842, IMG submission 192411) | Freshwater microbial communities from meromictic Lake La Cruz, Castile-La Mancha, Spain - LaCruzMarch2015_19m | ecosystem: Environmental > Aquatic > Freshwater > Lake | place: Spain...
CCATCACCATCACCATCACCATCACCATCACCATCACCATCACCATCACCATCACTACACATGCATGCAATCAACGCTTTAACAAGTTTCTCTTTAGACCAACTGAGTGTGTAATATATACCTTTTTTACTGCACATAGCTTGTAATTCTGTTTTTGTTTTTTGAAGTAATAAATCTTTGGATGGTGAAATATCATTCATATTTGGAAGACATACAGGTGTTCTGTTAACAGGTCCTGAAGAAGAGACTAATATATTAGCGATTTGAGTTTTTGTCCAAGTGTTTTTACAATTCATACCTATATCAATGCACATTTGCAATAATTCTGTTTTTGAATATCTTTTTTCTAGTTCATCAGCTGTTGGTTTCTTTTTCAAAATACACTCAACATTAGGAAGTTCTGGTTCTGCTTGAAAACCACCAGTGCTAATTGATTTTGCAATAAGCGCGCATAATTCTTTACGATTTTTTCCATCGGTAGAAATACCACATTTTACTGCTAAAGAGATGATATCTGCTTTATTATATTTACGAGTATTATTACAAGTATTTTCGTTCATATCGCATGTTAGTCCATCTTTTAATTTCGAAGGTTTAGACATTTATTTGTACGCGACATTTTTATTTTAATTCATTTTACATGAATTAAAATTTTTTTTATATAATTCAGATTGTTATAATAAAATTTGAAATATAATTTGTTATATTATCTTTATCTTTTCCTTTTTGGTTTCCAACTATACGACAACCTTTACTTGAAAAAAAATCAAAATTTTTATGTATGTGACCACATATCCATATTTTAACAAAGTCACTATCAAGTAAGTAATCTAAATTAGTTGCATATATAGAATGAAATTTTTTTTTCTTGGCGCACACACCATCAAGTACTTGTTTTGTAGGTGGATAATGTGTTACAACAACTAATTTATGATTATTTTTTTTACAAAATATCATCATTGTTTTTAAATAGTCAAGATCTTCATTATGTTTAGTTTGATATTCTTTTGTTTTCATATCGTGAATTCTGACTATAAATGACGGAATTTGACCTTCTGGGTTACTCCATAAAATACATCCAGCAAAACAGATATTTCCTATAAGTACACTAGAACGATTAAGTATAGTTAAATTTGGTATTTCACTCTCTAATTTGAGCATTCGTTTTTCTAGTGTTTTCCAGCTAAGATACTTATAATCTTTAATAGTATACCATTCATGGTTTCCTGGTACATATAAAACAAGTAGAAAATAACTACATAAATCTTTTAAAAAATTTGTTAATTGATCAATCTTATAAAATGAACCAATATCTCCTGCAAGAATAAGAATATCTGCTGAAGGAGTAATAAAGTCTAATGGATTTGGTACAATATTATTCTTATACTCAATATGTAGATCAGAAGCTATTTGTATTGTTTGCATTTTGAGTTTTCTTTTCTAGATAAAAGAAATTCTCATTTTAAATAATACTGTCATATTAAACTAAAAATTAAGCAGACGCATCAAGATCTGGAATGTCAAGGTCTATGTTCGGTCCTTTCATTCTTCTTTTTCTTTGTGCAGGAGCAGAAGTTTGTGCAGGAGCATTCATATTGTTAAGCATACCTAAAAGATTCGCTCCTGTTTTCTTCATAATCATTTTGGAAATAACGAAGAATGCAGCATTCATAATAATCATAAACAGCAGACGTAACTCAACAGGCCATTTGCTTCCAGATGGAACATAACTTTTCTCTCCTAACTCAATTAGCAATTTTTCATATGAGTTCATAGATAAAATTTGTTGTTGTGTAAATCCCTGCATATCAAAACCTAAAAAGTTTCCAAAAATAAATTCACACCCCATAAAACCATATATTATATACGTTTTATAATTTTCAACTGAAGAATCAAGAGAAAGTCTCCTCACACTATCACCATATGATTTTTGCATTGTTTGAATATCTGTATGAATATTATATTCTGGTATAATAGAAGTTGGATAAGATTTACGAAGAAGATCAAACTTAAACAATAGTTCACGTTTCAAATCTTCCTCTTTTTGTTCATTCATACTAGTTTGATTAATATCACGTAGTTCTTTTCTAGGAATATACCCACCTTGCTTTTCTAGTTCTGACAATGTAGGGGCTGAACTACGAGCTCCTGTATGAGAAACACTATGTCCTCTGGAATCTCGATGATGGCTGTATTTATTTTTTTTCTCTGATCTTTCAGATCTTTCAGATTTGTCAAAACTTGCATCACTACAGCTATCTTCATTTAATAGTTCTTTTAAACGCTCAGACAAATCTTCTGAATCGTCAGAAGAAGAATTAGTTTTATCGTGTTTTTTATCGTGTTTTTTCTCAAAAACAGACAGTTCACTATCAGAAGAATCTGAAGATTTGTGTGAAGATTTTTTGGTATCTATAATATCATTGTCGCTATCACTATCGCTTAATAAAAAATCTATTTGATCTGTCTTTTTATCATAAGAATCTGATTTTGAATCATTATCTTTTGGATAATTTTTATTACGACGAGAATCTGATTTTGAATCATCAGTATCAGTATCACTATCTTTACTAGATTTTTTATCTCTTTTATTTGAAAGACGAGAAGCTGATTTTGAATCATCAGTATCAGTATCATTGTTATCTTTTCGAGATTTTTTATCTCTTTTCTTTGAAGGACGAGAAGCTGAATCATCCGTATCAGTATCATTGTTATCTTTATGAGATTTTTTATCTCGTTTCTTTGGAGGAGGAGTGAACTCTATTGTTTGCTCTATTTTTTCTGTTGGAATTTCAGGAACATATTCCTTATTGATTAAATCTTGTTTGATTTTAGCCTTATTTTCGATCAACTCGAGATAAAGCCTCGGCATACGTGGAAAAACTTGAGGTTTGTCAATAGGTGACCTTTTCAAAGGTATTTTGACTACTTTAACACGTTGATGTTTCTTTGGCATTTTACATGAATAAGAGACCACTTTAAATAGTCATTGACAGAGACAAAAAAATATTTTATTTATAAATTTTTTTCATATTTTATCAAAATATGAAAAATTAACTTAGTCTTTTCTTCATTCTAAGACTTTTTGTATCAAATGTTTATTCAGATAATCTTTTTTTCATTTCTTCTTATCCATAAGAAAAAATCATTTTTATCTTCAACTTTCACTGCGTCTGTAAAAGTATCAATATATTCTTTTTTATAATCTTCTTTATATTTACAACTTTTAGTTAAATTATCTACAGCAACTAAAGGTTGTAAATTATAAAAATGGAAGCACATAATCTGTTCCTTAATTTTAAAATTGATTAATAATTGATTAATAATTGATTAAACGTATAATTGATTAAAAATTTACACAGGAAGAATTTATAAAATCGTTAACACTCAAAATAAAAATATATACATAGGTCAAACATACAAAACTCTTTCTCAAAGATTTACTAATCACAAATGTGAGGCTAAAAAAGGTATTGTGAATAGTAATCTTTATAAAGCGATTCAAAAATATGGAAAAGAATTCTTTACTATAGAAGATATAGAAATTAAAGATTTTGAAACCAAAGAAGATTCTAAGATTTGAATGAAAAAAAAATTCATTATATTTCTACTCTAAAACCTCATTATAATATGGCTCCAGGTGGTTTAGGTCATACAGGTGTTGTTTGGTCTGAAGAACGACGCATTCGTTTTAAAGAAAGTATGTCTGGATCTAATAATCCAAACTTTAGAAAATCTCTTTCAAAAAAAACTAAACAAAAACTTTCAAATGCGCTAAAAGGTCGTATAATTCCAGATGATGTAAGACTTAAAATTAGTCATACTATGAAAGGTATACCAAAGACTCAAGAAACACGGACAAAAATAAGTGAAAGTCAAAAAGGTCGTGTGATGCCTAAAGGTAAAGATTCGAAAAGAGCAATTTCTATTGACCAATTTGATTTAGAAGGAACGTTTTTAAAAAAATTTGGTTCAATTGCTGATGCTGCACGTGAATTAAAATGTCAAAACTCAGGTATTTGTCTAGTATTAAAAGGAAAAATGAAAACATCAGCTGGATATATTTGGAAATATAGTGATATAAATAGAGATTTATTATAATCTATTTACATTCTTTTTGCCATATTTTGATATATAATATGACAATTTTATAGTATTCAAACTATTACCTAAGCCGTAATACTAAATGCAGAGTCGACTCTTTGCTTACTTGATAGTCTGATAAAGTACGTTCATCTTCTAGTTGCTTACCCGCAAAGATAAGCCTCTGCTGGTCTGGTGGAATTCCTTCCTTATCTTGAATCTTTGCTTTTACATTTGCGACAGTGTCAGATGATTCTACATCAAGCGTAATGGTTTTACCGGTTAATGTTTTAACAAAAATTTGCATTATCTTAATAATTTACTGATATTATTTTAAATTGAAATTTTATTAAAATAAATTTTATTTTAATAAAAATGTTTAATAAAGGAATCGAAGTAACTTTTTTTGACCTTGATCAAAATGCCGAATGCGATTTTTACTTGAAGTGCTGTGACAAAGAAACTGCATTCTCAGATCCTACACCAAGAGAAAATAATAATTTGAAGTGCTGTGACAAAGAAACTGCATTCTCAGATCCTACACCAAGAGAAAATAATAATTTGAAGTGCTGTGACAAAGAAACTGCATTCTCAGATCCTACACAAAGAGAAAATAATAATTTGAAGTGCTGTGACAAAGAAACTGCATTCTCAAATCCTACACCAAGAGAAAATAATAATTTGAAGTGCTGTGACAAAGAAACTGCATTCTCAGATCCTACACCAAGAGAAAATAATAATTGGTCACTATTGGTTGAAGGTGATAAATTGACAGATCTGGAAAGATACTCAAGTATTTCTTCTGATATGACAATCATATCTAGTGCCGAAATTAATGATATTATTAATTTATTCGAAATCTCTTTAGAAAATAAAAGTATTAATATGACACCTAAAAAGAACATAGACTTATCAAAATCTTAGTCAACACATTTTTGGTTAAATTTAGTAAAGTCTTTGTATAACATCAACTATTATTTTTTAATAATCATTTATGCTCTTTTCTAAAAATGAATATTTTTAGAATCTATTAAGAACAAAAGAAAATGCAAAGCATTTATTATATGCATTGGCAAGTCGGAGAACATACGCGATTTTCTATATCTATAGAAAATACGATTTTAGAAGGTATACGTTCAGGAATGAATACTATCCAATTTTTTATGGGTGATCCTAAACAAGCTTGGCAGCGCGACGAAATTAGCGAAGAAGACATTAAAAGAACAAACAAACTTCTATATCGTTTTCCAATGAATGTTTTTACACATTATCCTTTTTGCGCTAATTTGGCTGGACAAGCTTCAAAAGGATGCTTGGCGTGGAGTGGTGTTGATTCTATTGACAGAAAGATGAAGGGTATGATTAGAGCATTAGAATATGAATTGGGAATTGTTGCAAAATTTTGTCATAAAAGGTCAGGTGTAGTAATTCATCCAGGTTCATATCCAGATAGACACGAAGGTCATATTACAGTTGCTAAGACTTTGAACAAAATAAAGTTTCCTGTCAATTCTGTACTCCTTCTAGAAAATTGCGCTGGAGAAGGCAATAAATTATGTCGTACTTTTGAGGAAATCTCTTTAATAATGAATCTTTTAGAAACAGAAACAAAACTTCACGTAAAGATCTGCGTAGATACTGCTCATATATGGGGACAGGGTGACTATGATCTGAGAGAAGTATCCGAGATTGACAGAATGTTTGATGATTTTGATCGCTTGTTAGGTCTTGAAAACTTTTATTTGCTACATCTTAACGACAGTCTAGTTCATTTAGGTTCAAAAAAAGATTTGCACGCTTGTTTAGGTGAAGGATTTATTTGGAATAATGGGTTTGAAAGTCTCATACATCTTCTGAATAAGTCTGAAAAAAATAATATCCCAATGGTGTTAGAGACTCATGGTACTGATATGATTACATTAGCTCAACTCCAACCATGTGAACATTGAAAATGTTTAAAAATAAAATTGAAATGGTTTAAGAAGAAATAGATAATAAGAAAAACCTATGAATTCTATTGAATCTGAGAATGTTAAGAACATTGTGTCTGATGAAGCTAGCAACATTATTGCAATTGATTCTATTTTTACCCGTGCATCTGTTGAGGCTTTAGGAAATCGTGTAACTATAACTGATCGTGATGAAAGTTCTGGTCTAGAGCTTTTTTGTTATGTTAAATGTGATTCTGATTCTTCCAGAACACTTCAGCAATGTCGTGGAGTTGTATTCAAGGATACAACCATTGTTATGCGCGCTTTCCCTTATACTCTGGAGATTGATCATTGTAAAAGAGAACAGATTGATAATAGCATTAGTTCTGTCTTTAAAGAGTGTTCTTTTTATGATTCTTACGAAGGTACTCTCATCCGTATGTTTAATTTTTCAGGTAGATGGTTTATTTCTACTCATAGAAAGCTTAATGCTTTCAGAAGCAAGTGGTCTTCAAAAGAATCTTTTGGAACTTCTTTTAAGCGAGCCCTTGAATCTGAAGTAGAAAACAATAGTGATCTTCGAAATTCTCTAGTTGATCGTACTGAAAGTTTGTTAGAAAGCTTTCAGAATATTCTAAATCCATCAAAGCAATATATGTTTTTGGTTCTAAATAATGATGAAAATCGTATTGTTTGCGACTGTCCAAACAGACCGACTTTGTATCACGTTGGAACTTTTGTAGAAGGAGAATTGGTGATGGACGAGAATATTAATATTCCTTATCCAAAGAAGCATACTTTTACAGACATTGATAGTTTAGTAACTTATGTTAATGATATTGATATTCGTGAAATGCAAGGTGTAATTGTTTTTGCTCCTGACAATAAACAATACAAAGTGATTCACACACAATATCTAGACCTTTTTAATACCAGAGGAAATGAGCCTAGCATTAAATACAGATATCTTCAAGTACGTATGCAAGAACAAATGGTAAATAAACTGTACAAACTTTACCCAGATATGTCTTCAAAATTTGAAGAATATGAAAACATAATCTATTCTATTGCACAAAATATTTATAATTCTTATATCGCCCGCTTCATCAAAAAGAAGTGGGTAACAGTCGCAGGTGAAGAGTTTAATGTTATTCGTGAGTGCCACTCATTTCATGAGCAAGATCGCAAGAAAAATCGTATATCACTAGCCAAAGTTATAGAAATTTTGAACAAACAAACACCGACTAATTTGAATAAAATGATTCGCCGTTTCCAAAACGAAAAGAATTTTCCTGCAGAAGTAGAGCAGCAAGAAAACAATAGAAACTCGTTTTCATTTGATAAGAACAAAAAGCGTAATCAAAGAATTCTATAAAATGCAAATTTCTATTTGAAATCTATAACTAGAATATAGTTATAGATAAATGCCAGCGACAGTATTGTGTATTGGAGATCCGCATATTCAAGTTGCAAATATATCAGAAACTGATTTGTTAATTGAACGTCTAATAATTTTGGCTACAGAAAAAAAACCTGATTTAATAATTGTTCTTGGTGATGTTCTTCATACACATGAGCGTCTGCACACAACAGCATTAAACAAGGCTTATGAAATGATTAATAAAATGCGTATTATTGCCAAGACTTATGTTCTAGTAGGTAATCATGATATGATAAATAATCAGGTTTATTTAAATGAAAACCACTGGCTTTCAGGTATGAAAGAATGGGATAATACAGTTATTGTAGACAAGGTTCTGACAGAAACTATTTTTGGTGAAAAATTTGTTTTTATACCTTATGTTCCTGCTGGAAGATTTCAAGAGGCTTTAAATACTATGAATGGTATTTGGTCAGATGCTAGTTGTATTTTTGCACATCAAGAATTTGCAGGATGCAAGATGGGTGCTATTATTTCAGTAGAAGGTGACAAATGGCCAATAACCTATCCACATGTTGTTTCTGGACACATTCATTCTAGACAAATTCCTCAAGAAAACATTTATTACACTGGTTCTGCAATGCAACACGCGTTTGGAGAAAGTGAAAAGAATATTATTGCATATTTAAGTTTTGAAAACAAAAAATACAATAGAGAAGAAATTGATTTACAACTTCCACGTAAAAAAATAGTATATATGGATGTTGAAGATGTTGATACTTACGAGGTTCCTCAAAACGACGATACTCTTAAAGTAACTTTATCTGGAAATTATGATCAGTTCAAAGCTTTGAAGAAAACAAAAAAATACAAGATTTTGCTAGACAAAGGTGTCAAAGTAATATTTAAACCCAAAAAAATAAAGAAGGAAAACAAACTAGAACTTGATAATCAAGAACTTGATAATCAAGAACTTGATAATGAAAAAACAAATTTGGGTGATGCTGATTTTAAAAGTATTTTAGGATCAATTGTTAATGATCAGAAAGATCCATATCTTGTACGTGCATATGAGCTTATTGTAAACGGAAAACAAATAAGTCTTGATGATGTTATGTTTTTATGATTTATTTTTCTGTAGTTGTAATATAAAATATGAGATATAGTAATTTACAAAATGTTACATCACTTGATATGTTACCGGAACTCGAAGATTTGGAAACATCTAAGTTTTCCAATATCCAACAAAATTATAGTTATCCTGGAGCGGCAATGTTACCTCCAAAAGAAGGAGAAAGGTTTGCAAAATATATTAGAGGTAATCATACAATTTCTCATCAAGCTGGTATGACACCACACATGCAAGAACCGACACACCAACAACAACCCGAATACAAATTAATTCAAGAAGAAAATTATAAAGCACCAAAAGAAGACTTATTAAAAACTTTTAATATGCCAAAAGGAACACCAAGTTGTTTAGATGTAGCAGAACATATTGCCAACTGTCCAATTTGTTCAAAATTTTATAATACTGACAAAACTATTTATATTATAGCTATAATTGCATTATCTATTATATGTATTCTTTTACTCAAAAAACTATTAGACTTATAAGATAATTTTATAATCGCTTTAAAGATACATAAAATCCTAACAAATGGATAAAACTGAAACCTTTATTTATTACGATACATTGGTGGTGTCTGGTGCTTCATCAAAAGGACTAGTAACACTCGGTGCTCTTCAATACGCTTTTGATAATTATTTGCTAAATAATTTAACTAAATATGTAGGTACTTCATCCGGATCTATGATTTGTTATCTGTTAGCTATTGGTTATACACCTGTCGAAATTATGGTTTATATATGTACAAATCAACTTATGGAAAAAATGCAACATTTTAATATAGTTGGTATGATTCAAGGAAGAGGAGCAACCACTTTTTCAAATATTCAAGAACAACTAGAAAAAATGAGTGTTTCAAAGATTGGATATCTTCCTACGTTAAATGATTTGAAAGAAAAAATGGGAAAAACTTTAGTGTGCGTAACACATAATTTGACAGAAAACAGAACAGAATATTTATCATGGGAAACATATCCCCACCTCCCTTGTGTAACAGCACTGCGTATGTCTTCTAACTTACCTCTTATTTTTGAAAATTATAGATACGGAAATTCTTTGTATGTAGATGGAGGTATTTCAGATAATTTTGCAATTGATATAGGAGAAAAAATAGGAGAAAAAATATTAGGTATTAATATTAGTTCTGATTGCGATAAATTTAGTAAAGATCCAGATGTTAATACACTAGAATTTATTTACAGGCTTATTGCCATTCCTATTAACCAATCTATAAATCATAAAATACGTCTTGCGTCTAATAAATGTAAAATTTTAAATATAGAAAATACCGTAAATCTACTATTTTTTGATTTTAACGTTAGTTCATCTGCGAAGCTAAATATGTTCTCAAGTGGGTATGAATATATGAAACAAAATTTTGAATAATTTGTTTATAATCATTTTATATAAAATGATTATTTTATCATAAAATCATATACAAAGTTTCTTGAAACAATAACTTCCATGTACGAGTTAGATTTAACATTTTCTAAGACTTTGTGAATATTTCTTGATAAATATAATAATTTATTCTTTTTATAATCTTTAATAAATAAATATGACACAAAATTTAGAAAATCATACTGTTGTTGAACTCAAAGCTTTAGCTAAAAAAAAAGAACTAAGAGGATATTCTAAATTACGTAAAGCAGAACTAATTTCTCTTATTCGCTCCTCAATAAGTGGAAATGTAAGTGGAACTTTTGGCGGAGGTGGATCAATTGATAAATGCCAAAATAAAAAATGTAATACAGATAGTATATGTAATCCTCAAAGTGGTAGGTGTGTTAAAAAATCCGGAAAAATTGGTATAAAATTGATTCAAAACCCCCCTCCTCAACCAATTCGTACCCCTCCTCTTCATCCGATTGTAAAACCAATTATTCGCACCCCTCCTCTTCATCCTATTGTAAAACCAATTATTCGTACCCCTCCTCAACCAATTCGTACCCCTCCTCAACCAATTCGTACCCCTCCTCAACCAATTCGTACCCCTCCTCTTCATCCGATTGTAAAACCACTTACTACTAAAAAACCTCTTACTTCACCTCTGCATATGATGCAGCCGGATATAAAAAGTAAAATTGCAATTACTGCTACCCCATGGTATGATTTAATAGGTATGCTTTGGTTATTACACAACCATCCAAAAGAATGCGTTGCTATTCCAAAAGGACTCTTAACACACTCTGGAAAAATAAGTGTTCCTGTTTTTATGTGGTCACAAACTTCTTTGGAGTGGCAAGAAAAAAGTAAATTATTTGTTGTACCACCAGGTTTGTGGGAATCAATAAAAGACTGTTTGAAGAAAGGTTCTGAATTTATTGTTATTCCAATGGGGTTTAACTGTAATAATAAGTTCGGTCATCAAAATTTCTTAATTTATAACAGTATAACAAAAGAAATGGAAAGATTTGAACCAAATGGGGGAGTTGTAAATCCTTGTTTAAAAAATCCGAAAATGATACCACAGCTAATAGACTTATTTCATAAAAATGTTAAAAAAGACATGATTAAAACTTTTTATGAACCTTTAGATTTTTGTCCAGCAAAGAGTTTTCAACTTATTCAACATAATGACGGTACAAGACACAAAACTGAAAAAGGTTTTTGTCTTTCTTGGTCTTATTGGTATGCTGACACTCGTCTAAGAAATCCAAATAAAACACGTAAACAGGTAGTTGATATGGCACTTAACTCTTTGTATTCTAACAAGTTTGTTCCATTTACAAGTTTTATTCGTTCTTTTTCTAATTTTTTGAAAAAAGTGGGTGATGAGATAAAAATATCTGGTGATCCAGCTGCCGTATTTAAAAAATATACACTAAAAAATACTTAATTTTATAAAATTGAATTATTATATCCATTTTTTATAAATAAATACAAACTATGTTTAATTCTGTCCAAAAGTTTAATGAAGAAGCTAGTCAACAAAAAAGAATATTAAACTTTGATATTATTGTAGATGAAATGACAGAAGATGTAAAACGTGATCTTGAATTGAGATATGAATGCCAAATGGTTCTTCTTGATATTGATAATAAAACAGAAGGAGATATTCTTTTTAATCTGGTTATGATAAAAAGTATTTTTTGTTCTAAAAAATATACGGAAGAATGGTTTGAAGACAAAATTGCTGAAAAAATTATTTCTATTATTATATTTTTACATCTGCCATATTCTGACTACATCAGGAATTATACTAGGGATTTGTTTAGATTTGTTTTAGTAAATCTTGAGACCTTTAACCTTATTATTGTGCGAAATGCAATAGAGGAAAGCTATGACAAGACTCCTTTTATTAACGATATTGGAGTAGACTCAGAAAAAATTATAGAATTTTCTGCTTTTCTGAGTCAAATTTTTTCAGAAAATGACAAAAGATTCGAAGAATATGAAAATAATAATCCTTTTTTCAAAAGCAAGTATACCAAAAAAGTAGAAAATATATCAGGATCTCTTATTGGAAAAGCTGTAGGTAACTCGATTGGATTTTTTGTAGACGGTCAGACCAGTGATGTATGTTGTGAATATATAGATATCGTAATAAAAAAGATATTACATTTATATGGTATTGACAAGGATTTAGGTAAATCTGACAGACCTAGATACTGCCTGATTGATGGTAATGAAAAAACAATATTGTTTGCATATGGACAGTATACAGAAGATACTCAATGTACTAGAGAAATGCTAATGTCAATTGAGGAAGGAAAGTTAAATATTGAAACTTTTAAAAGAAAGTTGATTTCACTTTACGGCCAATCAGGTGTAATTTCTTGGGATAGTAGAATGAACTGTGTTAAATCTGGTATTGTAGGAAACGCAGAAATATCGTCTGTACAAAATATGGTATCCGGAATTTCGTGGCAAGAATCAGGAAAAACAGAAGGAATTGGAGGATGCATACGATCAGCACCATTGGGAGCAGTATATATGGGTAGAAAAGATCTTTGCAAATCAGTCTCAGATTTACAGTGCGTTGGGACTAATAATTGCACAACGGCTAGAGCATGCTCTGTATTGATCGCCGAAACAACTAGGTTAGGAATTGAAAATAAAATTAAACCATACGCCAGATATAATCTTTTAACAAATTCTAGTATTTTTTGTAGACAACTCGCGTTATCAATAATTTCAATTGAACCAAAGTTAGAAAAGTACATTTTGACCATACCAGATTTAATAGTTGCAAGAAAAAAGTTTATGAGGGAATCAAAACTTGACTACACAAATTCCTGTATTTTTGCTGACAAGCAAATAATTAAAATAATTACAGCAGAATGTTCAAAAACTTTTGGAGAAAAACTATCACATGGGGGAGAAACAATATCGTCTGCATCAGTACAAACTACTATTTTTTGTATATACTGTTTCTTATGTATTCCAGATTTTTACATTTCAGCTATCTGCATGTCAATTAGGGCTGGTGGTGATACAGAGACTACCGCTGCAATAGTTGGTGGAATAGTAGGAGCAAGATTGGGTATAGAATCAATACCATCTTATTTTGTTGAGAACATTAATGACCGGGGAAATTATAAATCAGATGAACTTATTAAATTATCACAGAAATTATATTGTCAAAATTTTACAAATGTAGATAAAAAGACAACAGATCAACTATCCACATCTGTAACTATTCAACCATATACACCTTTAACTCTACAAAAAAATATTGAACAATCTGGAACTTTACAAACAACTATTCAACCATCTGCACCTCCATCATACACATTTGGACCTCCACAAACAACATTTGTAACAACTCCATCATACACATTTGGACCTCCACAAACAACATTTGTAACAACTCCATCATACACATTTGGAACTCCACAAATAACAGCTAAAACTAATAAACCATATACATTTGGATCTCCGCCAGAAACCGCTGAAACTAATAAACCATATACATTTGGATCTCCACCAGCAACCTCTGGAATAACTCCATCATATACATTTGGACCTCCACCGACAGCTACATCATACACATTTGGAACTCAAAAAGCAACCTCTGGAACTAATAAACCATATACATTTGGAACTAAACAACAATCATATGAAAGTCCAAAAACAACTTTATCAGCTTCAATGTTTTTGAAACCACCACCTTTTTTACTAGGAACTACTTTTGGAAATAAATAATATATAATTATAAAAGTTTAGTTAATATCAAAAGATATTAACTATTGACAATTTAGTGTCACAATTTAGTGTCACAATTTAGTGTCACAATTTAGTGTCACAATTTAGTGTCACGATAAACTTTCATAATAAGCAGTAGCTTTTGGATGGGCTTTAATGTGATCATAATCTATATCAATAATACTTAATCCTTCAAGACTCTTAACACGAGACAAACCTACATATGCTTGTCCATATTCAAAAATGTCAGATAAGTCAATTTCAGCATAATCAAGAGAACATCCTTGACTTTTGTGAATAGAAATTGCGTATGCCACTTTCAAAGGAATTTGTTGTGCTCGTAAAATTTTTTTATCATTTTCTTCTACCTTCCAAATATTTTGGTCAATCACACGTTCTTCTCCATTCAGAAATTTTACAACAGGAATATCTGATATAAATCCAGTAATAACCCCTCTACTTCCATTTGCCAAACCGTTTTGAATATCTAAGTTCTTTAACAACATAACTTGGGCACCTTTACAAATCTGCAATGTTGTTGGAGCAGTGCAATATTTGTGAAATTTTTCAAGAGCAGCACTTTTGTTGCTGACCCCAGGATAAACAACAATGTCCATTTTATATTCGTAAAATTGTCTACCATCTTCTGCAAGTTTATCCAATTCGGCATCATTTATTCTATCTACGTCACAATTTTTTGAAAATAGACCAGTAGGTTTAATGTCATATTCATTCTGAAGAGTAACACCGATCCGAGAGTTCAGTACATCCTTAACTTGTTTGTCTATTATACCAACTCGAACTTTGTTAAGCACATCTTGAAATGTATTATCACCCTGTCGCATAATCTCATTCAAATATACCGTGTGTTTTATGCAATTATTCCAGCATTTAGCTTCAAAACAAAAATTATCAGTTCCCACACACGGGAGCTGTAAAAAATCACCTGAAAGAACTATCTGAATACCTCCAAAAGGAGATTTATTGCGACGTACGAGACGCGCTATTTCTTCTATCTTATCAAATAATTCTGGATCTAACATACTAATCTCGTCTACAAACAAACATTCCAACACATTCCATCTTTTTCTCAGCCAAGGCCATGATACGATCTTTTCTACCATAGAGTTTACACTACCTGCTCCATAACCAATACCTAAATAGGAATGAATTGTAGTTCCATTTAGAAGCAAAGCTGAAGTGCCTGTCGTAGAAGTTACAGCCATATTACGAGAATTCTGATATGCTTTCATAAACATTTTAATGACTGCTGTATTATGTGTGATTAAAAAATTACCCAGAACAAAACGGTGATTTCCATCAATCTCAAAACCATAATATTCGGCTCTGACACAAGGCTCTATTTTTATACTACATGATAAATGTGTATATTTTTTATCTCTAAGAAGAGGAGTTGGTTTTTTGGATCTAATAACTGGAATTTCTCTTATATTGCCAGATATATAAATTCTATATACTAAAACACCACTTCTATTATCTTCTCTCATAAAGACATAAAAACCTAGAGATTTGGCAATGAAATAAATATCTTCATTTAATTGTTTATATGTTTGTGATATTTCGTAAGTATTTTCATTTGTTAAACAACCAGATGCATCAATTAAACCAGCAATCAAATCAAGTCGTTGTTGACAAGAACCTGTCTTGTATTTGAGAGGAATATATTTATTGTTCATGATATTCATGTGAAGTGGTTGATTCAAGAGTTTGATCAACTTAGCATCTTGACAAATTGTCTTTGAAATATTCACACCAAAAATATAAGGATATATTTCCAATTCTTTTTCTGGAAACTCTAATTTTGCGTAAACACCTTTAAAATGTTTACTCCAATTACGATTTTTATGTCTCTTTATACAATGTGAAATAGGCAAATCAACAAAATCTGGAAGTATAGATGCTGTATTTTTTGCTTCTTCGTAATCATTGAAAACTTTATATAATACTTCACCGCATTTATCACCCCATGACAAAGTACAACTATCTTTTGAGAATGTAATGATCTTATCAACTTTAAATGTAAGAATATGAACACTATTTACAACATATGAATCACCATATCTGTTCGTAACTTTATACATTTCGTCTTCTCCTCTCACTGTGTTTAATACTTTCCTGCTCGTTGAGTCATCCCCCATAATTAAATCTCCATCTTTTATATCTTGAACCATCTTAATTGAACCATCAAACATTATAATTGGTGTGTTAAAACCTAAACATTTACCAGTTCCAGCTGGCCCAGTTAGAAAAATACTTTCTCCTTTTGCTAGAGCAGAATAAGCTTCTTCCTGTTTTGGTTTAAGTTTAATTGATGAAAGTTCTTGTGACATTTTTAACATTCTTTTAATTTCTAAAACAGACATTTAGTTTTATTTTATTGACCAAGTTTTTAGATGTAGAAAATTTAATAAACTTATTAAGATATTTTTATTGTACAATAAAAATAATTATTTACGAGAACTGTCTGAGTATGTAAGCTTTGTAACAGATGTACTTCCATTATAAAGAGTATATGCGTCTTCGTTGCTCATTTCGGATTTTCCATAAAGTTTATTAACGTAATTATGAAAAGAAACAAAAAACTTAAACAGATGCTCTTTGCCGCTAACAATTTCGTCAAGTCGATGGTAATTTTCTTCAATATGAGCTCTTGCATGATCATGACACTTATCACAAGGTATCATATAAGGCATACCAAGAATAAATCCTTTCATGTGATGAGCACAAACAGGACTAGCTTTTTCTGGATAACGTGATGCTCCGTTATGCAGAGTAAACCAAAAAGCAGGGCCCCATACTCTTGGATCTTTAGAATTTGCATAATGAACTGTTTCCCATTTCATATCCATTTTACCAGATGTTACTGGAGGAGAATGCGAATGTTCAGGACTTGTATTCCAAAATTTAGGAAAATAGTTATTTTTTTTTTCTACAATTGTAGAATTATTTATGTGTGGCATAAATTCACTTGCTGTTTTATAATATTGTTCTCTAAACATTTTATTAAAAGGCTGAATATTTTTTTTTTACTGATATTCTAACATTTTTCAGAAAACTAATCTTCTTCAACTTCTTCTTCAACTTCTTCTTCAACTTCTTCTTCAACTTCTTCTTCAACTTCTTCTTCAACTTCTTCTTCTTCAGAACCTTCAAATATAACAACATTGTGTGTAAAGTCTTTACAAAGTTTATCAATATTTACATTTATTTTTCGGGAAGAAACAAACTTTTCAAGAAAAGAGAAGTCCGGAGCACCACAATAAGGAATCTTAATCATTGCCTTATTTTCACAAGTAAAATCTGTAAATAATTGCCTTACGCGAATGTGGTTAAGAACAGATACATCTAAAGATGTTTCTAAAGCAATTTCATCAATGCCGCCGTGCTCAAGAACTTTTTTGTAAGAAGTCTTGCTTCCTATTTTTGATATATTAGGATTGTAGTCTGTACCGCACATTATACAAAGGTCCAAAAACTTGTTCTTATTCAAAGATAAAGATTCTATTAATCGACTATTTGTAATTCTAACACAAGTATCCGAAGATGTATCTATCTTAGTAAGAAATATTGGAGCCCCATAAGCCATCACGTCAGTATCTTCAGATAAAACAGCTGATACAAAACCAGAAATGCACATTGCTGAGCACATCTTTTCGGCTTCACCAGGAGCAGTATAAAAGGGAACTTTTAAAATTGTAAAAAGTTCCCTTGCATCTTCAAAATCTTTAGGACTAACATCATATAATTGACCTCTGCGCTGTTTGATCTTTTTTTCAACCCAAAGCATATCAACTCCTCCTGGTCTATTTCCTAAAAGACGCTTAGGTGATTTACTTTTAGAATAAAGGTCAATAATACATTTAGCAACAATTCCTGTTTTATTATAATCATCTAAAGCTTCTTCGAGCTCGTAAAGTTTATGATCTAGTTTGTCACGTGTATCTCTTCTTTTTTCTTGTTCACCTGATTTTTCTACTGGAGCTTTTCCGTCAAAAATAAAAACACAGTGAATTTCATTACGCCTTAAGCTAGCAATTAAGTTGATAAATGCAGATAGCCATCTGTCACCACATACTGCTTTATATTTGTGAAGGTAAAGAGAAATATCTATTGCAACTTTTTGAAAACTATATTCAGAAATATGAATCGGTTCAAATACATCTGGACACGTGTCCCTTAGAAAACTATTAAATGAACTTTTGATTCCCATTTTTCTTTTTATATAATTTGTATATGTTTAACTTCAATTTAATTTTATTACACCGACTGAAAAAAAATATTTCTAAATCTTTCCAATATTGTAAATACACCTAAAGAAAACTTTAGGTTTGTCTCACATTTAACGTCAAGGAGTAGTTGGAGACTTTTATTATTTTTGTGAGTGTGATTCATCGTATATATCTTTCAGGTCTTAGCATAATAAAACAACATCAAAATAGGTGTTTTATTTATATTTATTTATAATAAATGCGTAAACTTTTCTTATATTGTGATATATTTTTTATATTTATTTATAATAAATGCGTAAACTTTTCTTATATTGTGGTATATTTTTTATACTACTTTTATTTATATCAGCAGTTTGTTTTATTATATATAAACTAACACACCATTCTAGTTCTAAAAATCCTACTGGTGCTACTGGTGCTACTGGTACAACTGGTGCTACTGGTGCTACTGGTGCTACTGGTACAACTGGTACAACTGGTGCTACTGGTGCTACTGGTACAACTGGTACACCAATGTTTGGACTTGCATTACAAAATATTGCTAATACATCAATAATTGATTTATCTAAATTGAAAGGTAAAATAACATGTTTTTGGAACTGGGCTGCTTCATTAGATCAAAATCAAGCAACATTACAATATAATTGGAATAAAGATTTAAATATACAATTTTTACCAATGTTATGGTCAAGTACTGCACCAGATACAATTGGTTTTGTATCTGGTTATAATTACTTAATGTTATCTAATGAACCAGATATGATAGGTGGGTGTGTAGGTCCTGAAAGATGGCCAAATACTGATGTGTGTTATACTTCAACAAGTAGTGGTTATTGGATCCCGACAGGTGAATATGGATGTTTTAGTGATGATAATAGTAGTATTTGTACTCTAGATAATAAACCAAACAAGAATACTTTTAGTTCACGTGTTGATAATTTTATTGAACAGTGCAAAAAAGTACAGCCAAATGTAATAGTAGTATCACCTGCTATGTCACAAAACGCTTCTGGTAAGTGTGATGTTTATAAAACAACATTCGATAGTTCTGGACTTCCTACAAATATTCTACCCCCCCATCCATGCCCTGGAGGTAATGGATGTATATGTAATGGTTGGTTATTACTACTTCGAGAAGCTGCTCTCAATGGAACTCCAACACAACAAGATTGGTGGAATAAGACAGTTAAAATAATAAGTATTCATGCATATTTTAAATACAGTCATCATGTTAAAAGTAAAATTTTAGATTATATGACTACTTTTCAAGATGATATGAATAAAGGTAAAAAAATATGGTTGACAGAAGTAGCTTATGTATCTACTATATCAGATACTTATATAACAGAAGCAGCCGCATTCGCGGAAAGCTTACTTTATACAACTACTACAAGTAATTCAGCTCCTTATTGTGACGGTGTAATTAATATAGATACAGATCTTCCGGGTCTTTTAACAACTACTAAGTTTTTATTTAACGGAAAAACCGCATCCTGGTTTGATCATGGTTTAACTTGTGTAACTTGGTTTTGCGTTGAAACGTGGCCTAACTTTACAACAGGTTGTAATGAAGTTACAACAATTGGTAACATTACTTCTTATCCATTTGATAAGTCTGGTTCACTTAATGCACTAGGTAAAAGTTTATTTCCTTAGTAAGTAGACCACTCACAAAAGGTATTAAAACTATGTTTTTAAGATTTGTACAAATTATTTTAATCTTAAAAGTAAATATTGAATAATTAAAAATATGTCAAAGCGAAATAGAGATGAGAAACCTGTTTTAAAACCAGAAAAAAAAAGGTGTAGACCTGTTATCAAATTTGAAGATACTCCCCCAATTAACTCTATTAAAGATCTTATCGAAATGGGAAAAGCTACAAAATTTTATAAAAATATTGACACTATTATGCTTTGGCGTCTGATACCTCATTTAGAAGAATTAAATAACATGATTGGAATGGAAACTTTAAAAGAATCAATTTTCTATCAAATTCTATACTACATTCAGGGAATGAATCTAAGAAATAAGTCAGATGAATATTTACATACTATTCTGATGGGACCACCAGGAACTGGTAAGACAACCGTTGCTCATATTATAGCTAAAATCTACCAATCGATGGATATTTTATCTAACACAGGTCCTTTTAAAATAGCACGCAGAGATGATTTTGTCGCAGGATATCTTGGTCAAACGGCAATTAAAACACAAAAATTGCTAAATTCATGTTTAGGAGGTGTGCTATTTATTGACGAAGTGTATGCTCTTGGTCCTGGACAAGAAGACAAAGATTCTTTTTCTAAAGAGGCTATAGACACACTGTGTAGTTTTTTATCTGAACATACAAATGATTTTTGCTGTATAGCGGCTGGATATGAAAAAGATATACAAAAATGTTTCTTTGCTGTAAATGACGGTTTAGAAAGTCGTTTTCAATGGAAACACAAAATCGATGATTATAAACCAACTGAATTAGCAGATATTTTTCTTTTGAAGGTTAAACAAATTAATTGGGATATATGTATAGAAAAACATAACATTATTGAGATTATATCAAAAAACAAAGAAATTTTTGCAAATGCTGGAAGAGATATAGTCAATTTCATTTCAAAATGCAAGATGTCTCATGCACGTCGTGTTATTACACTTGATAAAGATCATAAATTTGTTCTAACTTGTGATGATTTGGAAAAGGGTATAAAGATGGTTCAAAAAACTAAAAATATTGTTAAGATAGACCACCCTCCAATTGGTATGTATATGTAATATAAAAAATATTTTTTAAATACAATTTAGTTTAAAGATAGTAATATAATAAGTAATAATTTTCAAATGCCTAAAAAAGTTGTAAAGGATACAACAAACACTTCTACTATCCCAGTACCAAAGAAAACGAAGTCTCAAAAAGAACCGGAATTAACCCCTATTCCTACCCCTATTCCTACCCCTACCCCTATTCCTACCCCTACCCCTAACGAGGTCGTTCTAGAAGACACTGATACACCACTTACACCATCTAAAAAGAAACGTGTAATTCCTACAAGAGAAACAATTCTTTCAGGTTTTGACGAACTAATTGAAATGTTAGAAACAGAGATTAATCATTTGCGTGATAGTTCTGTAAAAAACACTAACATTAAATTTATCCGTATGATAAATAAGAAGATTAAGGATCTGAGTCTTCAATCTAAAAGGGTAATGAAACAAAAATCTTCAACACCTCGTCAAAATAACCATAACTCAGGGTTCCAAAAGCCTGTTAGACTATCTAATCAGCTTGTTAAATTTACTGGTTGGCCTGAAGATGAGCTACGTTCTCGTGTTGATGTTACTAAGTACATATGTGATTATATCGCGGCTAACAACTTGCAAAATCCAGAAGATAAACGTCAGATTTGGCCAGATGCAAAACTTCAAAAACTCCTTGGATACAATCCTTCAAAAGATAAGACTTTATATTATTATGGTATTCAGACTTATCTGAAAAATCAGAATCATTTTCCAAAAGATGAAAAGTAAAATTATTTAATACTGTAGCCTAGTATTAAATAAATGTCTAATACCGATATATACACTCTCCTTCAGAAATGGTCCGAAGCCAAAAATGAAATTACCAACCTAGAAAAGAAGATAGAAAAATATAAACGTATTGCGACTAGTATTATGGATCAACAAGGTAATAATACTGTCTCTAGTGATGAATATACTCTAAGACGCAAAGAAATGTCTCGTACAACTATTTCGAAAAAAAATGTACCACAAGATGTTTGGAATAAATACTCAAAACTTTCTAAATATAAAGCATATTACTTGAGTGAAAAAAACAAGAAAACTAAGTAAACTTAAATACACAATAGAACTTATAATTTTCCAGCATGTATCTATTTCATTTTCCTTAGTTTCTCTAAAATAAAAGAACTTTAACTTTTATTTTATATGTCTAAAAAACTTTCTAAGAGATCTTCTTACTTAATATCAAATTCTTCGTTTAGACTGTAAATTATCTATTTCATTTTTCTAAACTTTCCAATTCTAAAAAGTCGGAGGAGGAGAAAAAAAAATCCAAATCCAAAGGAAATTTTGTATAAATTTATCAAAATATTAGAAAAGAAAATGAAAAAGGAAAACCTTTTTTTGATTCTCCGACTTTTTCAAAAACTCTTTTTTCAAAACCCGACCCTATAATTAAAATGGATATATATATATTTCCATTTTTTTCTAAAAGTCATTTTAATCAGAGAAAAGTGACTAATTTTAAAATTTTTATTCAATTTGAGGCATTTTTAGGCATTTTAAATTTGTATCAGGAAAAAGTGATATTTTATATAAAAAACCCTTATTTTTAACACTTATTTAACACTTATTTAAAAATAAGGGGGTCCAAAACAAAAAAATATGGATCAATGCAATTTTTTAGGCAATTTTTAGGCATTTTTAGGCATTTTTAGGCATTTTTAATTTTATCAGGAAAAAGCTAAAATTTATACAAAAAAATCCTTATCTTTAACACTTATTTAAAGATAAGGGGTCAAAAATAAAACAAGATGGCACAATGCGAGTTTTGTTCTAACATGTTTGGTGACAAAAAGATGTTACGTCGTCACCAAAAAAATACCCAATATTGTTTAAAAATACAAGAAACTAAAAAAAAAGAACACTGTGAATCTGAAGCTAAAGCTATTATTGAAGCTAAAGTAAAAGAAATAGAAGAGAATAAAGCCAAAGAGAGAAAAGAAGCAGAAGAATTAATTTTAAAAGAAAAGGCTAAAGAATTAACTTGTCAGTTTTGCAGTAAAGAGTTCAAAACAAAATATCTCTTAAATATTCATCAAACACAAACTAAATATTGTCTTAAGATACAAGAATCTCAAAATTATCAAAAAATTATACAATCTTTAATAAAATGCAAATTTTGTGATAAAGATTTTTCATCCTCAACTTTTAAGAGACATGATTTATCATGTAAGAAAAAAATTCAATTTCTTCTTAATGAGAAAGATCAAGAAAATGTAAAGCTGAAAGTTGAAAAAGCTGAAGAAATTGGTTTGATATACAAAAATCTTGCTGAAAGCTCTCAAGCTACTATAAAAGAGATAGCAAAAAAACCTACACACCAAAAGACAACCACTAAAAATATTCAGAATAATATAATTGCTAATTTAACTCCTCTAGATTTATCTGAAAATCGTGTTGCTTTGATAGCTGAAAAATACACAAAAAGCGATTTTTATCAAGGTCAAAAAGGACTAGCTCAGATTGTGCATAAACATCTTCTTACAGACACAACAGGTAAATCACAAATAGTTTGCACTGACGCAAAACAAGGAGCCTTTCATCACAAATCTCTTGCTGGAGAACAAGTTGTTGATTATGAAAATGCTCATTTAATAAAATCAGTTCACGATCCGATAAAGAAGAAAGCTGGAGAGATTGCGGCAGTAGAAATAACAAAAAATCCTATGCTGTTAGCTGAAATAACAAAAAATTCATTTTCTATTACAGAATTAGATTCAAAACCAGGAATATTCAATAGACGAATGGCACAGCTCACAGGAAAAAACTGTGTCAGATCAGCTTCAGAACCAATACTTAAACTTGAAGAAATTTTTCCTATTACACAAGAGTGTCTATCAAAAAATGTTAAATTCTTAACTATAGAACATATAGTAAAAGGTCCGGAGGGATATGTTGATTATTTTATCTCTTATCCTCTAAAGGATCGGCTGTTAGTAGTTGACTATTCAGATGCTATTATAAGATTCAAGGACTTTTCTGGTGAATTAATAGATGACGCGGGTGCTGTTATTTTAACAAAGCTTATTTTTGATTCTCTTAGAGATAGAAACAATGAATTGATAATGGAATATTGCACATGCTTGAATGATAATTTCGCAGACAATGGAGAAGAGATAGTACAGCTTTTAGATTATAGAGTAGCTGTTGAGAAATGCGCTAATGGAAATTATGTCGGCGATGAGGATGGAGATTTTAGGATGGAATTTATAGGATTTTTATTATCAAAAATATAAAATAATATTTTTACAAGATAAATCATTTTAAGTAATTATGTTTAAAAGAAAATTTTTAATATAAAATGAAATTTTTTTATATTATTTTAATTGTATTTTTATTTCTTTTAGCTGTAATTTTTGGTAATAGAAAAATGAAATATTTTTATATTAGTTCTATTATAGTTTTTTTTTTGGGGTGTATAATTTTTGGCACTAGAAAAAGTTTTAATGAACTTGAAATTTTTTGGATAATGTTTGGACTTTTATTTTACAACATCTTTTTTTCATTATCTAGTAGGTTAAAAGTCATTTTATTACTCATAATTTTATTTTCAAAAACATTAAAAGCATCTTTTATTTTGGTAACAATGTTACCCTTAATCATCTGTGTTGGTAGATACTCAATGTTGCGTCATACAGCTGAATATATTTTTCATAAATGTTTACGATTACAGTTAGATTATTCATTATTACCTAAACATCCAACCATATTTATTAGCAATTATCCAGCGAATCATATAGAATATATAGCTAACACATTACTTTCCAAAAAGATGTGTTTGATGATATGGGGTAGAGTTAATACTTCAAAACTGGTAAAATTACTTTACGGAAAGGATGGTGTAATTATTGTAGATAAAGGAAGTTTCGACAAAACACAAAAAACAATAATGAGTAAAATGAAAGAAGGATATTCAATTTTTGTTTATGCAGAAAATAGTTATTCAGACCGTAAAGATAAAATTTACACTAATGTTCCATTAAGGACTGGTATTTTCAGTATTGCAAAAAATATAGGAGCTACTATAACACCAGTTGTATTTGATCACATTGAACATTTGTTTGGTTTTGTTAAAAATAATGACTATAAAATATTTGTAGATAAAACACGTATAGTTACAGATATAGATGAAGAAATATTACAAGTTAGTAATTTATTTACCAGAAAATTACGTCGTTTTAAAATCAAGTAGGATCGAAACATATTTTTGGTTTTATAATCTCCAATTCCGAAAGCCAAGTTATCGTCTGTTTCCAAACCACATAAGAATTGATTTTGATAGTAATTATTATCTACACAAATCAGAATAGTCCTATTAAATTTATAGACATTCACGTTCAAAAGTTAAAGGAACATTTAAATGTACCTTTGTATAATAAAATAAGTAATAGTATCATTAAACAGTGGTGTAAAAATAAAATTGAAAATATTTAATCTAAATTTAAGGAAATGTCAGAATAAAAGAAAACACATGTCCGATAACGAAAACACACAGTTAACACCCGCTCAGGGTTATATTCCTAAACAAAGAATGATCTTTTCCGAACCTATTATTGGATCTATTCCAGATAGCAAGACAAAGATTGAATTTAAAAGAATCAATATTTCTACTCGCAATGAAGATGGAACAGTTGGCGAGCTAATTATTCCAACAGAACGTTTATATTCATTTGGAGTTTCTGAAAATACTAGCCAAGAAACTGGGAATGTTACAGGATTCACATTTCCACTTTGTCTATGGAATCGCGATGGTTGCACTCCTGCTGAAAAGATATGGGTAGATAATTTTAATGATATTGTTGATAATTGTATTGATCATCTTATTGATAACAAGGAAGAAATTGATTTATTTGAGTTGACACGTGGAGATTTAACAAAGACAAAAGGTGGCCTGAACCCACTCTATTATAAGAAGGAGAAGTTTACAGACGAAAAGGGTAAGACCGTTCTTCGAAATGTTCCAGGACGCGGTCCAACTCTATATGCAAAGCTGATTTATTCCAAAAAGCAGGATAAATTCCTTACTCAGTTTTTTGACAAGAATGACCAAACAATTGAAGCTCGAGACTTGATGGGTAAGCATTGTTATGCTAATGGTGCTGTCAAAATTGAATCAATCTTCATTGGTTCAAAGATTTCTTTGCAAGTGAAGCTATATGAAGCAGTTGTAGAACCTAGTAAGATGGGTATGAAGCGTCTTTTAGAACGCCCCAAGGCTAGATCAATGGTTCTTGCGGCTTCTCATAATGATAAGTCTGCTGCATCAGCTCTAGATGACGACGAAGATTCTGCAATTATTCCAGAAGATAATGGAAGTCTTGTTGGTTCTGGTGATGAAGATTCTAAGAAGCCTTCTCCAAAGAAAACAGTCGTTAGAAAAGTTAAGCGTGTCGTAGCCAAGCAACCAGCTTAAAAAAGAAAAAATAAGATCTTATACTGAATATAGTATAAGATAATTACATAAACTTTTTCGTCTCAGGTGTTCAAAACATGTTCTGAGTCTGGATGTGGAAATGGTGCTGTAGGTAGAACAGACAAGTGTTCAAATCATGGTGGTGGTAAGAGATGTTCTGTACTTGGATGTGAAAGCGGTGTTGTAGGTACAACAGACAAGTGTGCAAAGCATGGTGGTGGTAATAGATGTCCAAACTGGATTGATTCAAGATGCGTACAATCTAAATATGACGGTTATTGTGCCACTTGCTTCAAAAGAGTGTTTCCTGATGATCCAAGATCAAAAGTCATCTATTCTCATACAAAAGAAATTAGAGTAAGAAATTCAATATCTGAATATTCAGAGATAAACAAAGAGTTTGAAGGATTTATTCACGATAGATCGTTATACACAGGTAATTGTGATTGCACACATAAAAGGAGGATAGATCATCGCAAATTGTTTGGAAATACCATCTTGGCAGTAGAAACCGACGAGTTTTGTCACATAGGATACGATGAATATGACTAGGAAATAAGATATGATACATAGCGGAAAATGGATATTTATTCGTTTCAATCCGGATAGTACACGTAATGACAAGACGGATATAGAAGATCGTATTACTCAGTTATTAGAAGAAATGGAGAAGCAGATTGAACATATCAAGAACGATGAGAATGAAGAGTTGGTAGAGATTATCAAGATGTTTTATTGAATAGTGTAATCAAAATAAAAGCAAATGATCTTTTATTTTAAGTTTACTAGCATAACGTACTTTCAAACATTTTTTTTCAAGCTCTTTTTCAATAACGATAGGCTTTAGTGTGGATTTCCAAGTTTTACATGTCCATTGCGATCTGTATACCACGAGTGTCCTTTTCCGCACATTTTGTCGCTATGTCCACAAGGACATTCTTTAACTGCTTGTTCACCGCATTGAGGACATTTTTCTTTAGTATATTTACCATATAACGAGTACTGTTTTTCAAGAGTCGTATTTTTATAAGTTTCTTTTTGACCTTCAGTAAAAGTCTTGTAAAAACAATCTCCTTTTCGAGAATAATCAGAAGGAGGTTCGTAACCTTTAATTGTATCTGGACGATTCAAATTAGCCATTTTCTTTTATAAATATTTACTTTTTAAGATTAAAATTATGTTTTATTACTATCTAGAGTAATAAAATTACTTGTTCATAATGGATTTAGTATACTTGTCTGCTAAATAAATGAAAGCGTCCACCCAATTCCATATAACTTTTTTGTCTTCTGTATCAAATCCGGAAAGCCATAATTTTTTAAAACGAACTATTTTTTCTTTGCTGCAAAAATTGTCAAAAATATTATTTTCAAGAAAAAAAGATTCATTTCTTTCTTTTGCCATTTTTCTAAATTCTTGATCATTTGTGTTTAATTTTTGAACAAAAATATTCATAATAGTATTTATAGGCATTTGATTTGTTACGAATAATCTTAAAACAACTAAATCACCTTCTTGAGGGAATTGACTAATTAGTTCATCAAAGAAACAAACAAGTTGTGTTTTAAACTCTATTAATACTTCATTTTCTGACATTTTTTATTAGAAGCCAAATCTTTAAACAAGACATCCAATACAACTAAAGTTTTGTTTGTTATATCGTGATGCTGTAACGACAGTATGTATTTTATCACCTTCTTTAATCTTTCTCTTACCATTTGAATATGTGTGTGTTATTTCATCATAAACATATTCTTTGATAGATAAAGATGGAATTAACATCTTTTGTTTTTCTGATACCTGTACAAAAATTCCATCCTTGTACAACATACACACATTTCCAAAAAGTTTGTCTCCAACTGTTGGTTTTAGTGTTTCAGCTTCAAATTCAACTGTAAAAATTGTGTCTTCATTGTTAATTACTTTTACTAAGCGATTAATTGAAAGAATGTGACCATGATCTTTTGTACATTCTTTATCTGTAACTTTTACAATTTTAGCCAAAAGATGTTCCATAAGATTCTCGTCAAGAAATTCAGGTTCCAAATAAATTCGTCTGGTTATTGTGACAGTCATGATATTAATCCTTATCTTAAGAAAAAGAAATAAAAAATCAATTTCACTTTCTTTTTAAACACAAAAAAATTATAATTACACTAAAAATAAGAAACCCGATATAACAAAATAAAATACTATGATTTTTAAACTTTTTTTTAGGCAATTCTAATGTGTGAAGATGATTTAGATATACTGACTCTAAATATTTACAATTCTTTTCGCAATCTAGATAATCAGATGGTATACATGTGGACGTACAACAGTCAAAAATATCTTGTTTCTTTTTTAACAAACATTCAACATTTGGAAATCCTACACCACTACACCCTTTCATATTAGCACAATCAACATAATTATTTTTTTTTCCAACGTGTTTACTACTTAATGAACAAGTATCCAAGCAAATATTTCTTTGTTTTTCACATGTTTTCATACACCTGTATAATAACATAGGTGTATTATAGATATGATTATGTTCATTACAATAATTATAACATCTATCCATCTGATTCATACACTGTTTGTCGCAGCACATAGCAACATCTGTAACATCTCCGTCATTCCATATTTGTTTATCTTTATCCCATACACCTGAACATGTCACAAACATAGATGAAGCCTCCATTTATAATAAGAGAGTTTTCTATTTCTTGTTTTTTAGGTAAATTCATCTGCAACGGTTCGAAATGTTATAGAAATTCGTGTATCACGTTTAGTTGTCACACCGTTAATCTTATCAGATTTTGTACCAATTATCTCGTGAGTCCATAAATTTCTTGCTTCATCTTTCATAACTGCTAATGAACCAATAGGTAATAAAACGTCATAGAATTTTTTTGAATCTACTGATGTATTATCAATATGTGGTCTAAATCTCATTACATACGCAGATCCAAGAGACAACGTCGCAATATCACCAGAAAAGAGTCTAATGTGATCACGATGAGCCGAAATACCTTCACCAGGTTCATATTTATTTATTATGATTTGATTTGCTTTTTGTCGAATTAAACCATGTTTGTATAACAGATCTGATATACACAAAAGTTCAGGAGGAGCATTATCGACTTTTTCTAATTTTTTATCTTTATCTGATTCTCTTATTGCGTAATCATAATTGTATCCATATTGTTTGGTTTTTCTCTTTAGAGGCTGTTTTTCATCAAATTTGAATAATTTATTTGCAATATAAGGATCCGTTATTAATTGATGTATTTCTAGTCCAGATATCATTTATTTATTGAAATCTTTATTTTTAATTATAAAATCTCAATTTTTTTTGGAAATTAAGATATTAAATACTCTTGACGGGACTCGAACCCGCAATGTCTCGATTAGAAGTCGAGCGCCTTATCCATTGGGCCACAAGAGCAAATATTTAATAATATTTGCTCTAAATAAACTATTGACAATAACATACAAATTCAATTATGTTTGTATATCTAGAGCAAATATAGGAAGTTACATTCTCGCCGTAATATACTTCTTACTGTTATATCTTTAAATATAAATTTATAAAAAATCAAGCAAGTCGACGAATAAACTAATTGTAACGAGTCAGAGTAAAAGAACTTATTAAAGTTCTATAGTCTATAATTAAATTCACATAAACTTGATTTTGAACTCTTCTAGATCTATAACTTCAATTCCCATCTCTAAAGCTTTTGCGGCTTTACCAGAAGGAGCTGCCAATTTAGAAGATACAACTAAGATAGAAGTCTGCTTTGAAATAGATGTCATAACCTTTCCACCACCATTAAGAATAAATTCCTCTAACTTTTTGTCTCTAAATCCAGATAAAACTATCTTCATATCTTGCATATTATTTTTAATCTGAATATTTGTATTTTTTTCATTAAAACTTGCAAACTTTTTCATATCTAGTATAAACTGTTTTGCTTCTGTAAGATTATCAACTACCTTATTGGCACTTTTATCAGAAAACCCATCAATTTGTAATATACGATCAAGAATATCTTTGTTTTTCATTTTTTCAAAAACATCTAATATGTCTGGAAAATTTTCAAACAAAGTCACTACCTTTCTAACTCCCATCCCAAAACCAAAAACTCCATAAGCTCCTAGTACCAAAGGGATAGTCAAATTTTTTAATCCTTCGTGTATGTTGATAAAAGTACGTTCGGCTAATTTTTTTCCAAATCCTGGAACTTTTTCAAAATCATGTTCTGATGCAGCTATTATCTTAAATAAAGTATCTAGGCCAGACTCAAATATTTTTTGTACATTTTTTTCACCAACATGTTTAATACCTAATTCAGCAAAAAAACTAGCTATCTTTTTAACAGTACTAGTGTCTGAATACTCATCTGAATGTATATCAACCTTTGATTCATTCCAAACGTAAGTAAGTTGAGGCATATCAGGCTTATCTGCTTTTTTGATAACTCTTATTATATAAGGAATTACATCTCCTGAACGAGTTATCTCAATAATAGCTTCTGGTCCGATAGATTTTTCTAGTATAAACTTTGCATTAAAACCTGATGCCCAAGAAATTGTTACACCTCCTAATTGAACTGGAATAATCTCGACACGAGGTTTTAATACACCCCATTTGCTAATGTTCCACTGAACTCCCAACACCTTTGCTTCAATTAAATTATCTTCAAATCGCATTTTGAAAGCGAAAGCATAATCAGGATTTCCTGATGTGTTTCTTGTATATTCTGCATTTGCTTGTACAATAAGACCATCAATTTCATACTTTGATATTTCTTTGTTAAAAATTAAAATTTCAGTTAAATTTTCTAAATTAACATTTTCTACTAATTGTCTGTTTACAGTTTTAAATCCAGCAGAGTCTAGCAAATCTAACTGAACAGATGGTGTATGAGCTAAACCATCTGAAATTATCTCATAAGCTATGAATTCAATATCTTCAAGACCTTCTTTAATCGTCTTAGATCCAATAAGACCTGACACCATATTTCGAGGATTTGCAAAATCTTTGCTATATTTTTTCTTAAAAAGTTTATAATTAATTATTAATTCACCTCTTACAGATATACTTGATTTGGACACCTTTGGTATATTTTTTATATATTGACTCAAATAAGATATGTCTGCCCCAACTGTACCATCTCCTCTAGTGAAAATTTTCACTTTTTCACCTTTTATAATAATTAAACAAGAAACACCGTCCAGCTTGTGTTCAATAATATAGTTTTTTGCTTTATTAGAACATAACCACTTTGATATGTCTTTTTCGTCTTTTTTCTTATCCATACTCCCAAGCCAAAAAGGTATTTTAGCTCTATTTTCATTTTCTCTTATACGGGTTCCTGTTGGTACTATATAATTAGGATCTCTTTTATTTAAAGTTTCCTTTATACTATCGTATTTCCAGTCTGTTAATCCAGAAGAGTTTCCGGTGTTATAATAAATATCGTCAGTGTATAACTTTACTTCATGAAGAAGAGAAAGACTTTCTGTATCAATATATTCTTTGAAATCTTTTTCTTGCAAGCTTTCTATTTTTAATATAACTTTTTGCATCTTTTTTATTATTTTTTAGAATTATAGATAGTAAATTTCAATTTCAAAAATAAAATTAAATTTATTATAATGATTTTATTTTTTATAATAAATATGGAGGAAAAAATTATTGAAGAATTTTGTAAAACACTAGACACAAAATTGTTAAAAAATATTTCTTCAGAAACAGCAGAATTTTTTATAGATAATTCGTATAATTGTTTATTTCAAAAGTACGGTAATAAAAAAGCTGCCGAAACTATCTTATCCTTTTACAAAGAGATTATAAATGTCTCTGGTACTTGGATATCACAAAAAAATTATGAAACAAATGGATTTAAAGCTCTAAAACGTGTTGGAGTTGTTACAATACCAGTAATTAATCCTAAAGATATACCAAAAATTCGACAGAAGTTCATGGATACTTTGAGAGATTTTCCAGAATACAGAAAAAATCCAGACAATCCAGACCTGGATGGTTCTGGAAATCCTAGACTTTATGTACTTGGAGGGTTTGCAGGATTGGCTAATCCTGCATCATTTCATAATGATCTGGTTCGTAGTCTTCGAAAAGAATGTAGAAATGCAGTGTTACCTTTGTTTAGAGAATTAATAAGTAGTTACGCAAGTGATACACTCCGAAAAGAAACAAAACTCGAGATGTTATTTGATCGTATGATGTATCGACAAAAGAGTCAAGAACCTTCTGCTGAAACTTGGCACAGAGATGTTATTCCTCCTGAAAAAATAGAAGAAAATGACGAATTGTTTGGAGGATGGTTAAATCTTGATACAGATGATCAATATTTTTCGTGTATACCTGGATCTCATCTTGGAGTGCAACAAAAAAAATTGGAAAAAGGAAAATTTGTTACAATACCAAAAGAAGAGATTGATATTATTAGTAAATATCGATACAAATTTTCTGTTCCACCAGGTCATATTGTTATTTTTCCACAATACATTCTTCATGAAGTGTTATCAAAAAAAAGCGAAAATAATATGATGCGCGTTTTTACTGGTTGGCGTACTACTGTATCAAAAGATTATTTGCATAAAAAAACAAAAGAAAAGATAGAAATGCAAGCTGCTATGCCACTCCCTAGCGGGCAAGATCCACCTATGTTTGCTGCATCTCACGAAAATTATTTTAGATGGAGACATTTTAGACCGATTCCAAATAAAACACATACAGTTAATCTGATTGAGTGGTCTGTTGATACTTTTTCAGAAAAATTGCTTATAAAGTACGAGAAAAAAGAATTAAGTAAAGCTAAAATAGAAATAAATGATCTTGTTGCTACCAAAACTAGCGGAAAGTGTCGGATTATTAAGATAACAGGTTCAATATATAAGATTAAGCAAGAATCAGATGGTTCTGAATTTGATGTAGATATTAAAGATTTGTATCGTCCTGAGTATAAACAAGTTGCTAGATTTCCTAAGTCTCTTGCTGAATACAATTTACCAATGTATACACCTTACACAGATTCTGAAATGGCGCTTTACAAACCACAAAAAATATTATAAATATATAATTTTAATTATATTAAAGAAGTATTATTTTAATATAAATGGTTAACCAAAAGGTTCATATTGCATTACTTATGATGGTTAAAAATGAACAAAAAAGATTACATGTAACATTAGAGAGTGTTTTAGGACACGTTGATTCAATAGTTTTGTATGATACTGGATCTGAAGATAATACTATTGAAATAGCAACTAATTTTTGTGAAAAAAATAATATCCCACTTCGTTTAAAACAAGGAGAATTTGTTGATTTTTCAACATCACGCAATTTATCTCTTGATTTTGCTGACACATTTGATGATATTAACTACATCTTGATGATGGACACAAACGACGAGTTACGAGGTGGAAATGAATTAAAAAAATTTTGTTCTAAACAAATAAATAAACCAAATACAGGTTATTTTGTTTGTCAAGAATGGTGGAGCGGGCAGTATATTAAATATTATAACATTCGTCTTCTCAAAGCCAGAAAAGGATGGAGATATTTTGGAAAAGTTCATGAATGGATAAAGAATACTCTCTATCAAAATGATCAGGATGCAGACAAGGCTGGTGATACAAAATCAAACACTCCAAAAAATGTAGTTTTATACCAAGATCGTACTGCTGATGACGATAAATCTGAGAAAAGGTTTGAACGAGATAAGGTTCTTCTTCTTGAAGATCATAAAGACAATCCTACAGACGCAAGAACCGTTTTCTATCTTGCACAGACATATTCTTGTTTGAATCAGTCAGAAGATGCTTTAAAATATTATTCTCTTCGTTCCACATTAGAAAATGGATTTTGGGAAGAAAGATTCCAATCCTATTATCGTTGCGGTGAATTATCAGAAAAAACAGGAAAATATTGGCATGAATCTATGGCTTGGTATATTCAAGCATTTGAATATTCAGAACGTGCAGAACCTCTTCTTAAAATATCAGAACATTACAAAGACAAAAATTGGTTTCTTTGTTATACATTTGCTAATTTAGCATGTAAACTTGAATATCCGGAAAAATGTATTCTTTTTGTTGATAAAGAAACTTATGATTATAAAAGATGGCACATACTTGGTATTGCAGGATGGTATTCTGGTTTTTATAATGAAGGCAAAATAGCTTGTCAAAAAGCAATTGAAACAGGAAAAAATATAAATGTAGACAGTGCTAATTTAAAATTTTACGAACAAAAAGAACTAAATGAGAAGAAAATTCTAAGAGACAAACTTAAAATAAAAACCAAAAGAAACTGAAAAATATTTTGTTTTTAATTGATTCAATTAAAATGTTCTAATAATCATCTACAGAAGAACTGGTATTTTGTATTGAAATACCATGATTAGAACCTCTTTGTATACTTATTGGATTTTTCTCCTTTTTCTCCTTTTTCTCCTTTTTCTCCTTTTTCTCCTTTTTTTCTTTTTCCTTGTCTTCCTCCTTTTCCTCCTTTTCCTCCTTTTCCTCGTCTTCCTCCTTTTCCTCCTTTTCCTCGTCTTTCTCCTTTTCCTCCTGGGAAACTAATGGCTGAAAGGATTTTATACTAAAAGACATTTTATTATATAAAAATATAATCTTTAAGTAAAAATATTAAAAGTCAAACTCTAGTTAAATTAAGTATTTTCTTTTTTGTAAGCGTTGTGTTGTTTAGAGTTTACAAAAAACACTTGATGTAATTTTATGTAAAAATTGTATTTAATCTTAGACATTTCTTTCATTCAGAAACACCACCTTTTGATTTAAAATATGGATGCCAATTGTAAAATTGTCCTAGCTTTGTTTTCCTTAACTTAGATAGAGAACCATACCGTTTCATAGTATTGTAAATATTAATCAAAATATTCATAGCTATTTTTGGTTTTTCCAAAATTTTGTCCATCACAACATCTTGATCAATATTTTCAGGATCAACAGCGTATTCTGGAACATAACATCTTCCACAATCACTTACCCAATATCTAATCATAGGAGAATTAGGAACTGTTGGATCGAAAGGTTCATATTTTTCATGCGCATGATGCATCTTAACTAAATACTTTCTTGATGCTGTATTTGCAATCAATGATTCGCCTGCAGTGCCACCGCATGATTCTATGCAACATTCTATATGAGCAGGAAAACTTTTACTCTTATTTTTTGACTCAATTTCGCAAAAATCATCCCATTCAGATGCACAATAGTCAGCCATAAAGAGTTGACATGGTCTACTACCATTTCCATATACATCGGCATTTCCACCGTGTAAAAAGCGCTGATCCATATTATTTCCAATACAATAAGTTAAAGGGTTATTTATCGGAGAATATTGGTTAGAACCAAAATCTGATATAGACTTGTATGAATAGTTGTTCATTTACTTAATACACCGAAATATTTTACAAAATCAAAAAGTAATTGTAAAAATAAAAATGAGGTTTAAGGTTTCGTTTCTAATTAAAAACAAAAATAATGTCTGTTCAACAAAAAATTCAACCTGTTATTCAACGATTCATTCTGAATAAATCAACTTGCAAACAACTAAAAGAACTTACCCCAAATTTTGGATTTAATGGTCTTGGAGAACTAGTATTTCGTCGCACATACAGTAGAAATAATGAAGATTGGTGCGATGTTGTTATCCGAGTAATTAATGGATGTATGTCTATTCGCAAAGAGCATTTTTATCGTTCTTCTCTTCTATGGGAAGATGACAAGTGGCAAACTTTTGCATCTGATATGGCTCTATCTTTGTTCCATATGGAGTGGTTGCCTCCTGGAAGAGGTTTGTGGATGATGGGAACTGATTTTACATATGAACGAGGATCAATGTCATTAAACAACTGCAGTGCTACCGATTCAGCAGAAGATTTTGTTCATTCGGCTGAATGGACGATGGATGGATTGATGAATGGAGTAGGTGTTGGCTTTACAACCAACTGGCGTGGAGAAGCTACAATGCCAGATAAGAAAGATTCTGAAATTTTTGTTATTCCTGATTCTCGAGAAGGTTGGGTAGAAAGTCTTATCAAGTTGATGTGTTCCTATATTAATAGCCCTCGTTACGGTAAGAACAAGTTTCCTATTTTCGATTACTCTCAGATTCGAGCTCATGGAGAACCAATCAAGGGTTTCGGAGGTACTGCATCCGGATTTGATCCTCTTAAGCAAATGCATGAACGTATTGAAAGCTATTTGGATGCTTTCTGTGTTGGAAGGTTGCAATGTACTTCTAAGACATGGAAAGAGTTCAAGTCTGAAGATTTGGAACCAGCGACAAGTGAATGGCGAGAAGTTGAGGTTGAAGTTGACAAGCCGTACTCTCACACTAGGTTAGTAGCAGACGTCTTTAACGCTATTGGCGCTTGTGTGGTTGCTGGAAATGTTAGGAGATGCCTACCAGGTGACGCTCTTGTTCATACAAAAGGTGGTTTGATTCCTATCAAAGATGTAGAAATTGGTCAAGAAGCGTTGACTTTTAATGGATATCAAAAAATTACCAATAAATTTGTACAAGGTGTTCAGAAATTAGTAAAGATTATTACACAAGATGGTGATTTCAGATGCACACCAAATCATCGTGTTGCAGTTGCAACTTCTTATTCTGATTATGCTTGGAAAATGGCTTCTAAACTTGTAAAAGGTGATCGTCTTATTGGAGCGAGAGATTGTATCGAAGGTCAAGAAACTTTTCTACCAGAGTGGTCTTATGAAAAGCCGTCATCTCATAGCACAACTTGTAAAGATATTATTGTTCCTGAATTGGATTGCGATATGGCTTGGTTTCTAGGATTATTTCATGCAGTTGGATACACATATCCAAATTATGAGAAAAATGGGTTTAACTCATATGTTTCTTTGGTTTTTGGTCTTGATGAAATGGATATTGCAGAAAGGGTCAGAGAGCAACTTGAACGCTTTGGGGACAATCTTGATGTTACCCTCAAGAAAAATGAAAATAGTCTAATGGTTCATTGTCAATCAAAGCAACTTGTATGGTATTTCGACAAAAACTTTAAGCAAGCTAATATTGAAATTAGAGTACCTGAATTTATTTTGAAAGCACGTCATTATGTTAAGTTGGCATATGTAGCTGGTGTTACCGATGGAGATGTATGTACTGGTGAAAGACCAATTGTTGTTTCTACCGTTTATGAAAATTTTGCCCGTGATTTGCAAAATGTTCTGTATTCTTGTGGTATTGAAAGTAGGTTGAATATTTGCACAACACAATATCCGAGCAGAAAGGATAATTGGCAAAAAGTTCATAAGTTGACTGCGATTACCTACAGATCGGAATTAAAATTTGCAGGGATTCCAGAGTTTTCTAGAGATTCTAATAAACTGCCTTCCATATCACAAAATGTGAATGGTTTCCCAAATAGTTTTGAAACAAATCCAAAAGTTAAGTCTCTATATGGTTTGTATGGAAATAAGGAATTTAATATTGATGCATATGCAACACAGTATGGAGAATGTTCTTTTACCCCAGTTGAAGTTCTCGAAGTTGTAGAAGATGCAGAAGAAGAAACATACGATATTGAAGTTGAAAATCGTCATGAATTCTTTTGCAATGGGTATTTGTCTCACAACAGTGCAGAGATATCCTTGGGCTATGTAGACGACAAGGACTTTATGAATTTGAAGAATTATGAAATTAATCCAGAACGTTCTGCTATCGGTTGGTTGAGCAACAACTCTGTTGTGCTACGTGCAGATCATGGGTATAAAGATTTTTCATATATTCCCGAACTTGCTCGTCGAATTCTTGATAATGGTGAGCCTGGTATGATCAACTTGTACAATATTCAAAAGTATGGTCGGTCTGGCAAAGAACTCCCAGATGAAGCTACCATGGTAAACCCATGTTTTAGTGGAGATACTTTAATTGGAGTAGCAGATGGGAGAAATTCTGTTAGTATCAAACAACTTGCAGAAGAAGGTAAAGATGTTCCAGTATATTCAATTAACAAGGAAACAATGGAAGTATCAATTAAATGGGGTAGAAATCCACGAATTACTGGACACAATCAAAAATTGCTTCGTATCCATTTTGGTAAAGAGCACACAGGGCAATTTGTTGATGTGACACCCAATCATAAATGTTTTACAAATGATGGACGGATTGTAGAAGCAAAAGATTTGAAAAAGAATGATTCGTTGCCAATGTTTAAAAAATATAGAAAATCAGATGGTTATATTAATGTTTATTCAAAAGGTAAACAAATATCCGAACACCGGATGATTAAGGAATTTTATGAAACAAAAAAGTTTTATCAAAACTTTAAAGAAGGTTATAGTGGGTGTTGTAAGACTAACGGTGTTGTAGTTCATCACAAGGATAAAAATAAACAAAATAACGATCCTGATAATTTAGAAATTACAACGCCTGGAGAGCATACATCTCATCACAATGAGCAATATAGAGGAGTTGGTAACCCAATGTATGGTAGACAACATTCTCAAGAATCAAAGGATTTGATTGCAACAAGAGTTTTTGAAAGATGTTCAAACCCAGAATATAGAAAAATGTTGAGTGACGCACAAACACCTGAAATGCGTGAAAAAGCAGCTATTACTATGACACAACTAAAGCGTAAACTTGATATTGAACACTCTAAGAATTTGAAAATTCTTTGCCAAGAATCCGGATTGAAAACAGTAAGATTTTCTGACACAGATGTAAAAATAATTCGTAACTGTGAAAACTGTCAAGAAGAATTTTATGTTGTCTGGAGTAAACGAGAGAGGGCTTATTGTTCTACATCCTGCGGCAATACAAAGGCACAATCAATTGAGCTTAGAAAACAAGGTCAAAAGATCACATTTGAAGAGAAGGCTCGGCTAAATTTTCATGAGCAGGCAATGATTTACAAGGATCTATGTGGGGAGAAAGAAAATGTACAAAAAATTGATTGGGAAACTGCTTGTAAAACAAAAAATATTCCTCACCGATTTAACAGAAAAAGTGATAATCCTTATATTGCAAAGGGATGGAAAGAATTCAAGGAAATGGTAGATGGTTATAATCATCAAATTTCTGAAATAGAAGAGCTCAACGGAAATCATACAGTATATAATATTACAGTTGATGACAATCACACTCTTGCGGTTCTAACAAAAGTTGATAATGACAAAGCTCAGTGGAGCGGAGTGCTAATTATGCAATGTGGTGAAATTCCTTTGGAGAACTTTGAATTGTGCAATTTGGCAGAGGTTTTCCCTCCTAGGTGTTCTGAACCACAAAAGTTTTACAAAGCACTCGAATACGCTACGTTATATGCATCGACAGTATCTCTACTACCAACTCATCGTCCAGAAACGAATGCTGTAATTGCTAAAAATCGTCGTATCGGAGTTAGCATTTCCGGAATTGCTCAATGGGCTAGCAAGTCTGATTCGGAAGAATGGGGTCAAATGAATTATACAAAGATGATTTCGTTTCTTCGCAAAGGTTATAAAATTGTTCGTGAAACAAACACTCGTCTTGCCAAAGAATCTGGTGTTCCAGCGGCAGTTCGAGTTACAACTGTCAAACCAAGCGGGAGCATCTCTCTTCTTGCAGGAGCAACTCCTGGAGTCCATCATCCCGTTAGCAGATATGCTATTCGCCGTGTGAGAATTGGTATGACATCTCCTCTCGTCCCCTCATTAATAGCCGCTGGTGTGCCGCATGAAAAAGATATTGTTTCTGAGAATACTTATGTTTTTGAGTTTGTGATTGATCACGGTGATGTACGACCGTGCGAAGATGTTTCTCCTTGGGAGCAGTTTTCTGTAGTACAAATGATGCAAAAGCATTACGCAGATAATTGTGTTTCCGCCACTATATATTTTGACAAGGAGAAGGACGGGCCAGATGTAGAAAAAATGTTGGCAATGTTTATACCAAATCTGAAGTCAGTTAGCATGCTTCCGCATAGCGGTCATGGGTATAGGCAAGCTCCGTACGAAAAAATTTCTCTTGATGAATATAACAGACGCAAAAATGAATTTAAACCTATTGACTACAAGAGCGTGAAAAATAATGTCCCAAGTGGATCAAAATTTTGCTCTAGTGATAATTGCGAACTTTAAAAAAAATATTAATTCTACTCTGTGTATTTATTTCAAATAAACAAAAAATTGTAAAATAAAAATATTTTACAATTCAAAATATAAATTTGATTTAAATTATGAACTTGATATCTTTTATGTAAAATGGTTAAAAAGTGTAAAGAAAAAAATTGTAATGATAAACCATCTTATAACTTAAAAGGAGAGACAAAGCCATTATATTGTTCAAAACATAAAAAAGATGGTATGATTGATATTAGAAGTAAAAGGTGTATTGAGTGCGATGTTATAGCAACTTTTAATATTGTGGGAGAGAAAAATGGTTTGTACTGTGCTAAACACAAAATAGATGGTATGATTGATGTTAAAAACAAAGCTTGTATTTACGAGGGTTGTAGTACTCGTCCCAGTTACAATTTTTCTGAAAAAAAAGCAGGTATTTATTGCGTAAAGCATAAACTAAGTGGAATGATTGATGTACAACACAGAAAATGTATCGAGTGTGGTATTTTACCAAGTTTTAACCTAAAAGGAAACAAAATACCTTTATATTGTTTAACACATAAACATGAAGGAATGGTTAATGTAGTTAATAAAACTTGTCTCGAGTGTGATAAGCAAGCAACTTTTAATAATGTAGGACAAAAAAAAGGTTTGTATTGTGTTGAACATAAGAAAAATGGTATGATTGATGTAAAACACAAAACTTGTATTTATGAGGGATGCGATACTCGACCCAGTTATAATTTGGCTGGAGAAAAACGAGGCATTTATTGTCATACGCACAAACTCAATGATATGATAGATGTTATAACCAAAACGTGTAAGAGTGATTGGTGTTCGACCATACCTCATAATAAAAAATACGATGGTTATTGTTTACGATGTTTTATATATTTATTTCCAGATAAACCAGTTTCTCGCAATTACAAAACAAAAGAATATTCTGTTTTAGATTTTATAAAAACAAAGTTTCCTGAATTAGATTTTATAGCAGATAAAATAATATCTGGTGGTTGTTCCAAAAGAAGACCAGATTTACTTCTTGATATGTTATACCAGATTATAATTATAGAAATTGATGAAAATCAGCATACAGACTATGATTGTAGCTGTCAAAACAAACGGATAATGGAATTATCTCAAGATTTAGGACATAGACCGATAGTATTTATCAGATTTAAT